>Ga0310823_100041_pt1 | contig 238780 bp, 223 predicted proteins | sample P4_ome_3_FD_201316 | JGI IMG/M metagenome (GOLD analysis project Ga0310823, IMG submission 201316) | Sorghum-adapted microbial communities from Joint BioEnergy Institute, Emeryville, California, United States - P4_Day56_Rep3 | ecosystem: Engineered > Bioreactor > SSF (Solid state fermentation)...
TAGGCACCGTCGAGGTCCTCGAGCTAGATCAGTGGTTGGCGCTTCTGATCTTCGAGGACCTCGACCCCTGCACCCCCGCACCCAGCTCACCGGCGCGCCCTCACCCCCACCGCAAGTCCGAAGAGCCCTCAAACCCGGGGAAATAGGACGCACGCCACGCGCGGCCTGCGGAGTAGTCGATGTGCGTCGGAGTTGGCGGGAACTCCCCTCGGATGGCGGGTCAGGGGTGTACGGCCGAATGAACTCGAGTGAGGCCAAGATCGGCACATCCGAGCCAGCCCGGGACCCGTAGTCCGAGAGGCCGTGGTAGCGACCCATGTGAATCACCGGGTTAGGGATGCACCTCCAGAACGACATTGCCACGGCTTCCGGCCACCCCGTGCAACGGGTGATCATTTCGCGATCTTGTCGGTACGGATGTTTCCAAACTGCCTCATGTCGATCTGCGCAAGACGGTTGATCACTGCAGCGAGCGCGAAGACCACTTCTGATTCATCGATATAGGGATATCGCCGTGCTCGAGTCTCAGCTTCGATGAACTCAACCTTCGCGCGCGTGCGGTCGAGCCAGACGAGCAACTAGCCGAGACCGTGCTGTATCCACGCGTTGCGCTGCTCGTCGGTGCGGGCGTCGCCGGCTTCCACGGGTGAAAGGTACTGCGAAGCATCGGACGCGCGCCCGGACGGGACCGGAGGGGCCCAGTCGTCCGCCGGTCGTGTGACGTCGGTCCACAACCGCCCACGAGCCCCGACGCAGATCCCTTATAGTCCGGTCTGTCCTGTTTCCGGCCACGTCGTTGGGGGGCCCGTGGACGGTGTCGCGCTCCTCGAGCAAGAGGTCCGCGAGCTCATCCGCCGGCGCGGAGTCGACCCGCTGCGCGACCCGGAGAGCCTCGACGGCGTCGTCCGCGAGGCGCTCGTCGCCTACGACGAGAGGTCGCTGCGTGGGCACGTCCCGCCCCTGGCCGACCCGGCCGCCGCCGCCAAGACCGTGCTCGACGCCGTCGCCGGCTTCGGCCCGCTCCAGCCCTACCTCGACGACCCCGAGGTCGAGGAGATCTGGATCAACGCGCCCCACCAGGTGTTCGTCGCGCGCCGCGGGGAGCCCGAGCTCACCCCGACCGTCCTGACCGCCGGGCAGGTCCGCGACCTGGTGGAGCAGATGCTGCGGGTGTCCGGCCGGCGCCTCGACCTGTCCAGCCCGTTCGTCGACGCCGCCCTGCCCGGCGGCGAGCGCCTGCACGTCGTCATCCCCGACGTCACGCGCACCCACTGGGCCGTCAACATCCGCAAGTACGTCGTCCGCGCCTCGCGCCTGGACGACCTCGTCGCGCTCGGCTCGCTCACCCCGCAGGCCGCCCGCTTCCTGTCCGCCGCCGTCGCCGCGGGCCTGAACATCCTCGTCTCCGGCGCCACCCAGGCCGGCAAGACGACCATGCTCAACGCGCTGGCCGGGTCGATCCCGCCGCGCGACCGGGTCATCACGTGCGAGGAGGTCTTCGAGCTGCGCATCGCGCACCGGGACCTCGTCGCGCTGCAGTGCCGCCAGCCGAGCCTCGAGGGCACCGGTGAGATCACCCTGCGCCGCCTCGTGAAGGAGGCGCTGCGCATGCGGCCCCGGCGCATCGTCATCGGCGAGGTCCGCGAGGCCGAGAGCCTCGACATGCTCATCGCGCTCAACGCGGGCGTACCGGGCATGTGCACGGTCCACGCGAACTCGGCGCGCGAGGCCCTCACCAAGATCTGCACGCTGCCGCTGCTCGCCGGCGAGAACGTCACCGCGGCGTTCGTCGTGCCCACGGTCGCCTCCGCGATCGACCTGGTGGTGCACGTCGAGATCGACCACCGCGGGCACCGCCGCACGCGCGAGATCGTCGCCGTCCCCGGCCGCGTGGAGAACGGGGTCGTCGAGACCGCCGACGTCTTCCGCACACGCGACGGCGTGCTCGAGCGCGCCGACGGCTTCCCGCCGCACCCCGAGCGCTTCGAGGCCATCGGCGTCGACCTGCCCGCGCTGCTCGGGAGGTGACGTGGGGGTCGTCGCGGGTCTCCTGCTGGGCGCGGGCCTGTGCCTCGTGCTCTGGGCGCTCACCTCTCCCCCGGCGCCGCGCGAGCGCCGCGGGCGGTGGTCCGCCGACGTCGCCGACCTCCTCGTCCAGGCCGGCGCCCCGGGCGTGACACCGGGCGGGCTCGCCGCAGCGTGCGCGGGCTGCGGCGTCGTCATCTTCCTCCTCGCGCTCGGCCTCAGCCGCGCCCCCGCGATCGCCGCGTGCTTCGCGGTCATGGCCGCGTACGCCCCGTTCGCGCTCGTCCGCTCGCGTGCCCGACGCCGTCGGGCGGCCCTGCGGAACCTGTGGCCGGAGGTGGTCGACCACCTCGCGTCCGGCATCCGCGCGGGGATGTCGCTCGCCGAGGCGGTCGGCCAGGTCGGCGAGCGCGGTCCGGTCGAGCTGCGCCCCGCGTTCCGCGCGTTCGCCGAGGACTACCGGGCGAGCGGCCGGTTCGGCGACTGCCTCGACCTGCTCAAGGCCCGCCTGGCCGACCCGGTCGGCGACCGCATCGTCGAGGCGCTGCGGCTCGCGCGCGACGTCGGCGGCACGGACCTCGGCCGGCTGCTGCGCACCCTGTCCGCGTTCCTGCGCGCCGACGCCCGGTCCCGCGGCGAGCTCGAGGCCCGGCAGAGCTGGACGGTCAACGGCGCGCGGCTCGCGGTGGCGGCGCCGTGGGTGGTGCTCGCGCTGCTCGCGACGCGGCCGGAGGCGGTCGCCGCCTACAACACGCCCACCGGGGTGGCGGTGCTCGCCGTCGGCGGGGGCGCGTCCGTCGTCGCCTACCGGCTCATGCTGCGCATCGGGCGGCTGCCCGAGGACGAGCGGGTGCTGCGATGACGCCGTCGGTCACCGGGGCGCTCCTCGGGCTGGTCGCCGGGCTCGGCGCCTGGCTCGTCGTCGTGCGCCTCCTCGCGCGGCGCCCCACGCTCGACGAGCGCCTCGCCCCCTACCTGCGCCCGGCCCCCGCCGCGCCGCCCGTGGCCCGCACCCCGTTCCCCACGCTGGAGCGCCTGCTCGCGCCCGTGATGCAGGACGCCGTCCGCCTCGTCGAGCGGCTCGGCTCGGAGACCGCCGACGTGCGGCGCCGGCTGGCCCGCGCGGGGCGCGACGCGACCGTCGAGCAGTACCGGATGGAGCAGGTCGTGGCGGCCGCGCTCGGCACCGCTGCGGGCCTCGCCGCAGCGCTGCTCCTCGTCACGCTGCGCGGTCTGCACCCGGTGCCCGCGCTCGCCGTGGTGGCCGCCGGCGGTGCGACCGGGCTCGTGGTCCACGACGCGCTGCTCACCCACCGGATCCGGCGCCGGGAGGAGCGCCTGCTCGCCGAGCTCCCCACGGTCGCCGAGCTGCTGGCGCTCGCCGTCGGCGCCGGGGAGGGCCCGACGGCGGCGCTCGAGCGGGTCGCCAGGACCGTGCGCGGGGAGCTGGCGGGCGAGATCGCGCGGACCGTCGCGGACACGCACGCGGGCACGCCGCTCGTCACCGCCCTCGAGCTCCTCGCCGACCGCACCGGCCTGCCCGCGCTCGCGCGCTTCAGCGAGGGCATCGCCGTCGCCGTCGAGCGCGGCACGCCCCTCGCGGACGTCCTGCGCGCCCAGGCGGGCGACGTCCGCGAGGCAGGGCGTCGCGCGCTCATCGAGACGGGCGGCCGGAAGGAGATCGCGATGATGGTCCCGGTCGTCTTCCTGGTGCTGCCCGTCACCGTCGTCTTCGCCGTGTTCCCCGGCCTCTCCGCCCTGCGGATCGACCTGTGATGCCCACCCCGGGCGGCCCGCGTCGCCCACGACCCCGAGGAGGCACCGTGCGCGTGCTCCCCCGACGTCCCAGCGCCGGCCGAACGGCCCCGGCCCACCGCACCGCCCTGCGCCGTCGCACCGCGCCGGACCGGGCGTTCGACCGGTTCTGCGAGCGCCTCGCCGAGAGCGACGGCCGCGACCGGGGCGACGTGCCCGGCTGGGTGCTGGTCACGCTCATGACGGCGGGCCTGGTCCTGGCGATCTGGGCGCTCGCCGGGCCGGCCCTGACGAACCTGTTCACCACCGCCATCCAACGTGTCACGTCGTTCGGCGGCTGAGGCCGGGCACGGGCCACGCGGCGACGCCGGGTCGGCGGTCGTCGACTTCGTGCTCGTCGGCGCGCTCGTCACGGTGCTGTTCGTCGGTGTCGTCCAGCTCGCCCTCGCCCTGCACGTAAGGGCGACGCTCGTCGACTGTGCCGCCGAGGGGGCACGGCACGGTGCGCTCGCCGGGCACTCCCCCGACGACGGCGCGGCCCGCGCGCGTGACCTCATCACCTCCGCGCTCGCCCCGTCCTACGCCGACGACGTGCGCGCCGAGACGACGGTCGTCGACGGCCTGCCGGTCGTGCGGGTGGTCGTGACCGCACCGCTGCCCGTGCTCGGCCTGCTCGGGCCCGGCGGGGTGCTCGAGGTCGAGGGGCACGCGCTGCGGGAGGAGCCGTGACGGGGTCGCGGTGGCGCACGTGCGCCGGGCGACTGCGGGGCACCCTGGCGGACCGTGGCCGCCGGGCCGCGCAGGCGGGCGACGCCGGGAACGCGATCGTCGAGTTCCTCGGGGGCGCTCTGCTCCTGCTCGTGCCGATCGTGTACCTGGTCCTGGTGCTCGGACGGGTGCAGGCGGCCACCTTCGCCGTCGACTGCGCCGCGCGCGAGGCGGCGCGCGCCGTGGTGACCGCACCCGACGCCGACGCCGCCACCGCGCGCGGCCTCGCCGCGGTCGCCCTCGCGCTGGGCGACCAGGGCGTGGCCGCCGACCCCGCGGCGGTCACCTCGCTCGAGTGCGACGGCCCGTGCCTCGAGCCGGGCTCGGTGGTGACTGTCCGGGTGGCCGTCGACGTACCCCTGCCGGGCGTGCCGACGTGGCTCCAGGGCGCGGTGCCGCTCGCGGTGCCCGTGTCCGCCACGGCGACCGCCGCCGTGGACACCTACCGGGAGGCGTCGTGACGCGGCGTCCGCGGGCCGACGACTCCGGCCAGGTGCTGGTCCTCGTGCTCGCGTACGCGGTGCTGGCGATCCTGCTCGTGACCGTGGTCGCCTCCGCGACTGCCGTGCACCTCGAGCGCAAGCGGCTGCTCGCCCTGGCCGACCTGGCGGCGCTCGAGGCCGCGGACGCGCTCGACCTCGACGAGTACTACGCCCGGCGGGCGGCCGGCCTCCCGCTGGACGACGCGACCAACGCCCTCACCCCGGAGGCGGTGCACGACGCCGTCGAGCAGTACCTCTCGACGGCGCCCCGGGCGGGCGAGTTCCGCGACCTCGCCCTCGTGGAGGCGACGACCGACGACGGCACGACCGCCCGCGTGACGTTGCGCGCGACCGCCGACGTGCCGCTCGTGACCGTGGTCACCGCCGTGTGGTCGGATGGCGTCGAGCTCGTCGTCACGGCCCGCGCCCGGGCCGCCCAGCCGACGGCCGCCGCACCGTGAGGAGAAGCGCCGTGACCGATGCCCTCGTCGCCGTCGGGACCGACGCGTTCCGCTTCGTCACGGCGGAGGTCGTGGCCGCCGCGGGCGAGCGCTGGCCCGGCACGGTGTTCGTCCCGTCGTCGGGCGAGCTGGTCGCCTACACCGACGGCCAGCTGCGGGTGCCCGTGGCCGAGGGCGCGCCCGACGTCCTCGCCGAGCTCCACCCGGACGGCCGCGGGATCGGCCTCGAGGGGACGGTCGAGGGGATCTCGCAGGTCGTGGCGTGGGTGACCGAGCGGCCGGGGTTCCCCTCCGACGGCTCGGTGCTGCTGCTCGGCTGGAACGGCGACTACCTCCCCCTCGACCCGGGAACCACGCCGGCCCGGCTCGAGGCGCAGTACGACGAGGAGGCGAGGAGGCGGAGGGACAGTGCGTACTGAGTCGCCGGTGCGCACGGGCGCGGCGGCCGGCTGACCCGGGGCACCGCCGCACCACGTCGGTGGCGGGACGTAGCGTCGGCGTCGTGACACCGGACCGGCCCCGCCACGCCCGCCGCCCGCAACCGGCGTCGGGCGCGGGAGCGCGCGCGGCGCTGGCCACGCTGGTGACGACGGCAGCCGTCTGGTTCGGCGCGTGGGGCGCGCTGGTGCTGCTCGCTGTGCCGCCCGACGCCGCCGTCGTCCTCGGCGCGGCTGTGCCCGTCGGGATGCTCCTCGCCGGCCGCCGCGAGGCGCGCCGGGCCACCGCGGTGCCGCACCGGCGTCGGGCACCCGCCGCGCGCTGAGCCCACAGGGCGCGGGCACGGCGACGGGGAGGGCCCCCGAAGGAGCCCTCCCCGCCTCGCGGCCCACCACCCCGCGCCGGATCGGGGCATGCGGCGGGCCGACGTCGTGCCGGCTGTCGGCCGCTACCCCTTCACGGCGCCGGCCATGATGCCGGAGATGAGCTGCTTGCCCGCCGCGACGTACAGGATCAACACCGGGATCGTCGCCATGACGGCGCCCGCGAGCACGATCGAGTAGTCGATGTAGTAGCCGGACTGCAGGTTGGCGAGCGCCGTCTGCAGCGTCGGGTTCTGCGCGTTGAGGACGACCATCGGCCACAGGAAGTCCGTCCACGCCAGCATGAACGTGAACAGGGCGAGGATCGCCATGGCCGGGCGGGCCGCCGGTACCGCGACGTTCCAGAACGTGCGGATCTGGTTGCACCCGTCCACACGGGCCGCCTCGATCAGCTCGTCCGGGATGACCCCGGCCAGGTACTGGCGCATGAGGAACACGCCGAACGCGGTGACCAGCAGCGGCACGATGACCGCCTTGATGTCACCGACCCAGCCGAGCTGCCGCATGACCATGAACAGCGGGATGATGCCCAGCTGCGTCGGGATCGCCATCGTCGCGATGACGAACACCATCAGGCCGTCGCGGCCCCGGAACCGTAGCTTCGCGAACGCGTAGCCCGCGAGCGTCGAGAACGTCACCACGGACACCGTGACGACCGACGACACGATCAGGCTGTTCTTGAGCGCCAGCCAGAACGGCACCGCGTCCAGCACCTGGTTGACGTTCTTCATGAAGTTCGGGCCGGGGATGAACGGCAGCGTCTGCCCACGCGTGGCGTTCGTGCCGCTCGCGACGACGAACGACCACCACAGCGGGTACGCGAAGAACAGCACCGCGATCCCGAGCAGGATGTAGACGACGGGCCCCGGCCGCTTGTAGAGGCCGACGCCGCGACGCCGCCGACGCCGCGACGTGGGCTTCGTGGGGGTGGGCACCGCCTGGGGGGCACCCTGCTGGCTCATGCCGAGCGCGGTCATCGGGCCACCGCCTTCCGGTCCTTGGCCGCGCGGGCGAGCGCCCGACGCTCCTTGCGGCTCAGCTGCGGTGTGTCACCGGCGACCAGCCGCTTCGAGATGACGAAGTTGATCAGGCCGATGCTGATGATGAGCAGGAACAGCAGCCAGGCCACCGCGGAGGCACGCCCGGAGTTGCGCCGGAAGAAGGCCAGCTCCCACAGGTACAGCACCGTCGTCTGGAACTGACGGTCCGCGCCGCCGATGCCGCCGGCGTTGGACACGTCGTACAGGCGCGGCTCGGCGAAGATCTGCAGGCCGTACACGGTGGCCGTGACGACGACGAAGATGAGCGTCGGCCGGATGCTCGGGATCGTCACCGAGAAGAACCGACGGACGGGGCCCGCGCCGTCGATCGCGGCGGCCTCGTAGAGGTCGCGCGGGACCGCCTGCATGGCGGACAGCAGGATGAGCGCGTTGTAGCCCGTCCACCGCCAGTTGACCATGGTCGCGATGGCGACGTGGCTCGGAATGCGCTCCCGCTTCCACTCGATCGGGTCGAAGCCGAGCGCCTCGACGATGTTGTTCGCCAGGCTGGCGTCGCCGGCGTTGCGGAAGACGCTCGAGAAGATCAGCGCGACCGCCACGGGCGTGACGACGTAGGGCAGCAGGACGCCCATGCGCCACGCGGTGCGGGCCCGGATCTGCTGGTCGAGCAGGGCCGCGATGACGAGCGCCCCGATGAGCTGGGGGATCGTCGACATCAGGAAGATGCTGATCGTGTTGACGATCGAGTTCCAGAAGAACTGGTCGCCGAGCGCCCACGCGAAGTTCTCGAGGCCGACGAAGCCCTCGTTGCCCGCCAGCAGGTCCCAGTCGTGCAGGGCGACCCAGAGCGTGTAGACGAGCGGGAAGAGGCCGACGATCGCGAAGACGATGAAGAACGGCGAGATGTACAGGTAGGGCGAGAGCTTCAGGTCGAGGCGGCTCAGACGCTGCCGCCAGGTGAGGCGTGGACGGCGGGGCTCGGGTACGGCTCCGCCCCCCTTCACGGCGACCGCCTCACCGGGGCCCTGCTCGAGCATGGAGGACATGTGGGTTCCCGTCGCGTTTCCGGCAGTCAGGCGGAGGGCCCCCGGGCCTGAAGGTTGCCCGGGGGCCCACCGCCTAGCGTGACTGAGCCTGACCTAGTTGTTGACCACCAGCTCGTTCAGCAGCTGGATCGCCTGAGCCCAGGCGGCGTCGGCGTCCGCCGTGCCCTGGTCGAGCGCCTGGAGCGCCGGACCGAACACGTTCTCCTGGATCACCGAGTCGTCCGGACCCTTGAACTGGGCCACGACGCCCTGCGCGCGGTTGGCGAGGATCTGGCCGACCGGAGCGTCGTTGAAGAACGGACGCGGGGTCGGGTTCGCAGCCAGCTCCTCCTGCGCCGCGATCGTGCTCGGGAAGGTACCCGCAGCCTGGAACTGCTTGACCTGCTGCTCCGGACGGGTCAGCCAGTCGGCGAGGGCCGCGGCCTCCTCCTTGTGCTGCGAGGACTCGGAGACGGCGAGGAACGAGCCGCCCCAGTTCGCCGCGCCGCCCGGGAAGACGTCCGCGAAGTCCCACTCGACGTCGTCGAGCGAGATGCCCGCGGCCTCGGCACCGGCCTCGGCGTTGCTCTCGATGACACCGAGCATCCAGCCCGGGCACATGAACGTGGCGAACGTGCCGTCGACGAACGACTGGCCGCCGTTCCAGTCCCAGGCCGCCTGCGCCGCGGACAGACCGTCGGCGACGGCGTCGGCGAGCAGGTCGAACGCCTCACGCATCTCGGCGTTGTTCTCGACGTTCAGCTCACCGTCGGCGGTGTAGTAGCCCTCGTCCATCTGGTTCACGATCGCGTTCCAGACGAAGCCGGAGTGGTCGAACCACGCCTTGCCGGTGGCCTCCTTGTACTGGCGGCCGACCTCGAAGAAGTGGGCCCAGTCGCCCTCGAGCGCCTCGGCGACCTCCTCGCGGGTGCTGCCGATGCCGGCCTCACGCAGCAGGTCGGCGCGGTAGCAGATGCCCTCGGGGCCGATGTCGGTGCCGTAGCCGATGACGCGGCCGTCGGGGTCGGTGGCCTGGGCGTACTTCCAGTCGACCCAGTCGCTCGCCCGGTCCTCGATGCCGTAGTCACGGAGGTCGACGAAGTTGTCCGAGACCTCCATGATCGCGCCGAGCCAGCCCTCCTCGAGGGCGACGATGTCCGTCAGGCCGGAGCCCGCCGCGATCTTGGTGAAGGTGTCGGTCCGGGCGTTGCCACCCGTGTCGATGTTCGTCGGCTCGATCGTGATGTTCGGGTTCAGCTCCTCGTACTCGGCGTACAGGTCCTCGTACCCGAAGGTGCCGAACGTCGTGATCGTCAGGGTGATTTCCTCACCGCCGCCGGCCGAGGGCGACTCGCCGCCGCCGCCGGTACCCGGGTCCTCGTCCCCGTCGCCACAGGCGGCGAGGAGGAGTGCAGCTGCTGCACCGACCGCGAAGAACTTCGCGGACCGGGTTCGAGACCACTTCATGCCATATCCCCTTTGGTGGCTGTGGGTGCGCTCCCACGTTGGAGCGCTCCCACAATGTAGTCTCGCTCCCACCGACCGGGACAGACCTGCCGATCACGGAATGGTTACAATCGCGTCTCGACTGGTCAGGTCCGGTTGGAGCGCTCGAGCACGGTCACCCGGACGGCGGTCGCCGGGGCTCCCGGACACCCACCCCGCCCCCTCGCGACGGCCCCTGCGCCGCGCGCGCCGCCTCCTCCCCCGGGCTCCCGGAGCGCAGCGGTCGACGCCGCCCGGGCGCCGCGGACGGCGACGCCCGGCCGGCCCGCGACGCCGGGAGGGCTGCCCGGGCCCGCGGGCGGTAGCCTGGACGGTCGTGGCCACCGACTTCCCCACCGAGATCGCCGCCCTGCGCACGACACTCGGCACCATCCGCGCCGTCAGCGACCCCGAGGCGCTCCGCGCGCGCATCGCCGAGCTGTCGCAGCAGGCCTCCGCGCCCGACCTCTGGGACGAGCCGGACGCCGCCCAGAAGGTCACCTCCGCGCTGTCGCACGCGCAGAACGAGCTCGAGCGCGTCGAGAGCCTCGGCCGCCGCCTGGACGACCTCGAGGTCCTCGTCGAGATGGCGCAGGAGGAGGACGACGCCGACACCCTCGCCGACGCCGAGGCCGAGCTCGAGTCGCTCCGCAAGGACCTCGGCGCCCTCGAGGTGCGCACGCTGCTCAACGGCGAGTACGACTCCCGCGAGGCCGTCGTGACGATCCGCGCGGGCGCGGGCGGCGTCGACGCCGCCGACTTCGCCGAGATGCTCCTGCGCATGTACCTGCGGTGGGCCGAGCGCCACGGCTACCCGACCCAGGTCCTCGACACCTCCTACGCGGAGGAGGCCGGCATCAAGTCGGCCACGTTCGAGGTGAAGGTCCCCTACGCCTACGGCAACCTCTCGGTCGAGGCCGGCACGCACCGCCTCGTGCGGATCTCCCCGTTCGACAACCAGGGCCGCCGGCAGACCTCGTTCGCGGCGGTCGAGGTGGTCCCGCTCATCGAGCAGACCGACCACATCGAGATCCCCGAGCACGAGCTGAAGGTGGACGTCTTCCGCTCCTCCGGCCCGGGCGGCCAGTCCGTCAACACGACCGACTCCGCGGTGCGGATGACTCACATCCCCACCGGCATCGTCGTGTCGATGCAGAACGAGAAGAGCCAGATCCAGAACCGCGCCGCCGCGCTGCGCGTGCTCCAGTCCCGCCTGCTCCTGCTGCGCCAGGAGGAGGAGCGGGCCCAGAAGAAGGAGCTCGCGGGCGACATCAAGGCGAGCTGGGGCGACCAGATGCGCTCCTACGTGCTGCAGCCGTACCAGATGGTCAAGGACCTGCGCACGGAGTACGAGGTCGGCAACCCGGCCGCCGTCTTCGACGGCGAGATCGACGGCTTCATCGAGGCCGGCATCCGCTGGCGCCGCCGCCAGGCGCTCGAGGCCGCCCAGAACTGAGCACCCGACGGCGGAGCCCGCCTCCGCGGGCGACGACACCGGACGACGGCGCCGGACGACGACGGGGCACCTGGCCGTTTCTCCCGGTCCGCCCCGGTGGATCCCTGTTCGCGAGGTGCGGCGCGGCCGGCGTCGGGCGCCAGACCCCGCGCGGGCGGCGTGTCCCGGCCGGGGCCCGGCGGAGGGTTACCTAGTCTCGCAAGCGGGGCCACGACCGCCCCCGGTGCCTGCGGGTGCTCGCGGCACCCGCCGCGCCGCCCACAGCCCGCCCGACGACCGGCCGACCCTGAGGACCTTGTGATCCGCTTCGAGGACGTCACCAAGGTCTACGCGCGCGGCGCCCGACCGGCGCTCGACCGCGTGGACCTCGAGATCGAGCGCGGGGAGTTCGTCTTCCTCGTCGGAGCCTCGGGCTCCGGCAAGTCGACGTTCCTCCGCCTCGTGCTGCGCGAGGAGCGCCCGACCGCGGGACGCATCTTCGTCGCGGGCCGCGACCTGTCGACCCTGTCGACGTGGAAGGTGCCGCAGCTGCGCCGCCAGATCGGCACGGTGTTCCAGGACTTCCGCCTGCTGCCGACGAAGACCGTCTTCGAGAACGTCGCGTTCGCGCTCCAGGTGATCGGCAAGCCGCGCCACCACATCCTCACGACGGTGCCGGACACGCTCGAGCTCGTCGGCCTCGGCGGCAAGGAGAAGCGGCTCCCCCACGAGCTCTCCGGCGGCGAGCAGCAGCGCGTCGCCATCGCGCGCGCCTTCGTCAACCGGCCGGCGATCCTGCTGGCCGACGAGCCCACCGGCAACCTCGACCCGACGACGTCGGTCGGCATCATGCGGCTGCTCGACCGGATCAACCGGACCGGCACCACGGTCGTCATGGCGACGCACGACGACGAGATCGTCGACCAGATGCGCAAGCGCGTGATCGAGCTCGACGCCGGCCAGCTCGTGCGCGACCAGTCGCGCGGCGTCTACGGGTCGGACCGGTAGGGGGCCGCGATGAGACTGCAGTTCATCCTCGCCGAGATCGGCCACGGCCTGCGGCGCAACCTGTCGATGACGGTCTCCGTCGTCCTCGTCACCTTCGTCTCGCTGACCTTCGTCGGCGCGGCGGGGCTGCTCCAGCTGCAGGTCGACGAGATGAAGGACGACTGGTACGACCGCGTCCAGGTCTCCATCTACCTGTGCCCCGCCGAGTCCGACGTGCCCACGTGCGCGGGCGGCGAGGCGACCGAGGAGCAGATCGCCGCGATCCGCGCCGAGCTCGAGGGCGAGGGGCTCGCACCCTACGTCAAGCAGGTCTACTTCGAGACGAAGGAGGAGGCGTTCGAGGCCTTCTCCGAGCGGTTCGCCGACGAGTGGTGGGCCTCGAGCGTCACGGTCGACCAGATGCAGGCGTCGTTCCGCGTCGCGCTCGTCGACCCGGAGCAGTACGCCGTGGTCTCGGAGATGTTCGAGGGCCGCACCGGCGTCGAGGACGTGCGCGACGACCGCGAGCTGCTCGAGCCGCTCATCCTCATGCTCAACCGCAGCAGCCTCGTCGCCGCCGGCCTCGCCGGCGTCATGCTCCTCGCCGCGGTCCTGCTCATCACGACGACGATCCGGCTGTCCGCGATGAGCCGCCGCCGCGAGACCGGGATCATGCGGCTCGTCGGCGCCTCCAACGTGTTCATCCAGCTGCCGTTCATGCTGGAGGGCGCGATCGCCGCGACCATCGGCGCCGGGCTCGCCGTCGGCGGGCTGTGGTTCGGCGTGCGATACCTCGTCGAGGACTGGCTCGCGGGGTCCATCCGCTTCATATCCTTCATCGATGCGGACGCCGTGTGGACCGTCGCGCCGCTGCTGGTCGCGGTCGCCATCGGGCTCGCGGCGATCTCAAGCCTGGTGACCCTGAGCCGATACACGAAGGTGTGAGGACGATGGCCCCACGGACCCGTGCTGCCCGCCCGAGCCTCCGGGCGCGTGCTCGCGGCGCCCTGGCCGCCCTCGTCGTCGGCGTCCTGGCCGCCACGCTGGGCCTGGGCGCGACCGGCACCGCCGTCGCGGACGAGTGGGACGACCGGCGCGCCGCCGCCGAGGCGCGCGCCAAGGCGGCCGAGGAGGCCGCCGCCCGCCTGGCCGAGGAGCTCGAGGGCGCCGAGGCCGCGCTGGTCCAGGCCGTCATCGAGCTCGAGGGCATCAACGCCGCCATCCCCGTCGCCGAGGCGCAGCTCGCCGCCGCCGAGGCCGAGCTCGCCCGCCTGCAGCGCGAGGCCGAGATCATCGCCCAGCAGCTCGCCGCCGCCGAGGCGCTCGAGCGGCAGATCGCCGCCGACATCGAGGCCGACACCCAGCGCGCCGAGGCGATCCGCGTCGCCATCGGGCGCATGGCCCGCGAGGCCTACCGCGGCGACATGGCCGCCTCGACGCTGTCCGCGGTGCTCGACGCCGAGTCCACCGACGAGTTCCTGCAGCAGTCCGAGCTCGCCGAGACCGCCCTGCGCACGCAGACCCAGGCGCTGCAGGAGCTCGAGCAGATCACCGCGGCGAACCGCAACCGCCAGGTCCGCCAGGAGGCGGTGCGCGAGGAGATCGCCGACCTCAAGGCGCAGGCCGACGCGAAGGTCGCCGAGGCCGAGGTCGCCCGCCAGGCCGCCGAGGCCCACCGCGCCGAGCTCGAGCAGCTGCGCGTCGAGGCCGAGGAGAAGAAGGCCTACATCGAGGCCCGCCGCACCCAGCTCGAGGCGCAGGCCGCCGAGGCGCAGCGCCAGGCGCAGCAGCTGGCGGCCGACCTCGCCGAGGTCATCCGCCAGCAGGAGGAGGCCCGCCGGAAGGCCGGGCAGAACCCCGTCGGCTCCACCGCCGACCGGCCGTTCATCAACCCGACGTCGATCAACCCGATCTACAAGACCTCCGACTACGGCATGCGCCTGCACCCGATCCTCGGGTACGTGCGCCTGCACTCCGGGACCGACCTGCGCACGTACTGCAACACCCCGATCTACGCGGGCGCGTCCGGCACGGTCCAGTGGGCCAAGTTCCGCTCGGGCTACGGCAACCAGGTGCTCGTCAACCACGGGTACTGGAAGGGCTCGTCGCTCATGTCGAGCTACAACCACCTGAGCAGCTACGTGGTGGGTCCCGGCCAGAACGTCAGCCAGGGCCAGCTCATCGGGTACTCCGGCAACACGGGCACGTCGGCGGGCTGCCACCTGCACTTCGAGGTGTACGTCAACGGCGCGACCGTCGACCCCTGGCCGCTCATCGCCAAGTAACAGGGCCGGGCCGGGGCGCCCGCTCCCCTAGCCTTGGGCGCATGGCACGGGAGAGCGGACGCAAGCTGGTGGCGTCCAACCGCAAGGCGCGGCACGACTACCACATCGAGGACACCTTCGAGGCCGGCATCGTCCTGACCGGCACGGAGGTCAAGACGCTGCGCCTCGGGCGGGCGTCGCTCGTCGACGGGTTCGTGTCGGTCAGCGGCGGGGAGGCGTGGCTCGAGGGCGTCCACATCCCCGAGTACACCGAGGGCACGTGGACCAACCACGCCCCGCGGCGCAAGCGCAAGCTCCTGCTGCACGCGCGGGAGATCGAGGAGCTCGGCCGCGAGGTCCAGGCCAAGGGCCGCACGATCGTGCCGCTGTCCCTGTACTTCGTGGACGGGCGGGCCAAGGTCGAGATCGCGCTCGCGCGAGGCAAGAAGGAGTACGACAAGCGCCACGCCCTGCGCGAGCGCCAGGAGAACCGCGAGGCGCAGGCGGCGATGAGCCTGCGTCGGCACGAGTGAGCGCGCGGCAGGGCGGCGACGGCGGCATGGCCCGACGCCGCCGCGCGGGTCTGCTGCGCCGGGCCGCCGCCGCGCTCGGGATGGCCGCGCTGGTCGGCGTGCTGGCGGGCGCGCTGGTGGTCGCGGGCGCGGGCCCGGCGTCGGCCAGCGACGCCGAGGACCGGATCACGCGCTACGCGATGACGATCATGATGGACGAGGACGGCGTCGCCCACGTCAGCCTCGACCTGACCGTGGACTTCGGCTACTACCCCAACCACGGCCCCTACCTGAGCTGGGTGGTCAAGGAGCGGTACGACGACGAGCTCGACCGCGTCTACCGGATCACGCGCTTCCGGGCGCAGAGCCCGACGGCGCCGGACTCGTGGCACACCGAGGAGCGGTCGGGCCGCCACGTCGCCGAGACCGCGTACCTCATCGGCGACGAGGACATCACGATCACCGGCGAGCACACGTACCGGGTCACGTTCGACGTCGAGGGCTGGGTGAACCCGGCCGGGTACCCGTTCCCGCTGGGCGAGCTCGAGAACGACGAGCTGTACGTCGACGTCCTCACGCACTGGGACATCCCCGTGGAGGACGTGACGATCGCCGTCTACGCGCCCGTCCCCGCGCTCGACACCGCGTGCTACACGGACGGCTCGACCACGTGCAGCTCCTCGCACGACCGCGCCTCCGCCACGTTCCGGACCGACCTCGTGCGGCCGGGCCGGCCGCTCACCATCGCCGTGGCCTACCCGGCGGGGACGTTCGGCGGGGCGGAGCCCGTGCTGCAGGAGCGCTGGGCGTTCTCGCGCGCGTTCGCCGCGACCCCGGCGACCGTCGCGGGCGGGCTGCTGGTCGCCGCCGGCGGCGGGCTGCTGCTCTACCGGCGCCTGCGCCGCACCGGCTGGGACGAGGAGTACGCCGACCTGCCGCCCGGTCTCCCGCCTGCCCCGGGCCAGCAGGTGCGCACCCGGCCGCGGCGCACGGTGCCCGTGGCCGTGCGATTCAGCCCGCCGGAGGGGTTCCGCCCCGGGCAGATCGGCACCCTGGTCGACGAGAAGGCCGACCCGCACGACGTCACCGCGACGATCGTCGACCTGGCCGTGCGCCAGCACCTGCGCATCGTGCAGGTCCCGCGGCCGGGCGCCAAGGAGCCCGACTGGCGCCTCGACCGGTCCACCAAGCCCCACTCGGACCTGCTGCCGTTCGAGAGCATGCTCATCGCGCAGCTGTTCTCGGGCCGGTGGTCCGTGCACCTGTCGGAGCTGCGCACGACGTTCGCCGCGGCGATGGCGATGATCCAGGCCGAGCTGTACCGCGACGTCACCGACCGCGGCTGGTTCCGGGGCGACCCGCGCCAGGCCCGTGCGCGGTGGGCGCTCGCGTCCGTCTGGCTGCTGATCCTGTCGCTCGGCGTGACCGTCCTCGTCGCCGCCCGCACCCACTGGGGGCTGGTCGCCGCCCCGCTCGTGCCGCTCGCCGTCGTCGCGCTGTGCCTCACGAAGGCGGCGCCCGCCCGCACCGCGGCCGGCTCCGCCGTGCTCGCGCAGGCGCAGGGGTTCCGCCTCTACCTCGCGACCGCGGAGGCCGAGCAGCTGCGGTTCGAGGAGGGCGAGGACCTGTTCAGCCGCTACCTGCCGTACGCCATCGCTTTCGGGCTCACCGAGCGGTGGGCGAATCTGTTCGCGCAGCTCGCCGCGCAGGGGCGCGCGCTCCCGGAGCCCACGTGGCTCGTCGGGCCGTACACCGGGCACGCCCCGTTCTGGGCCGCGACGGCCGGGACGCTCGGGCGCGACCTGTCCTCGTTCGCCTCGACGGCGACGTCGGCCCTGTCGGCGCCGGCGCCCGGCACGTCGGGCGGGTCGGGCTTCGGCGGCGGCGGAGGGGGTGGCGGCGTCGGTGGGGGCGGCGGCGGCACCTGGTGAGCGTCGACGTCGGGCGCGCGACCGCGGCCCGGTGACGGCGTGGTGACCGCCGCCACAGCGCCCAGCGAGGAGGGCGCGATCCCCTCACGACCGCGGGGCATCGGACGATTGGTCCTCCGACCGTCCCCCCACGGTCGGAGAAGAGCCATGCCTGCCCGAGCCCCCGCGCGCCCCGACGAGGCGCGCATCCTCGCCCGCGCCTGCCTCATCGCGGCGACGGTCGTCGCCGCCACGGCGGTGGTCCCGTTCAGCCCGACGGCGCCCCGCACCCTGGGTGCGGCGATAGCCGCGATCGGGCTCGTCGTCGGGCTCGCGCTGCGCACCTGGGGCGACCGGGCACGGGTGTGGCACATCCACACCACGCTCGCGCTCGCCACGCTGCTCATCACGGTGTGCGTGGCGGAGTCGACCACGCCGCAGGGCACCCTCGTGACCGCGGTGTCCTACGTGTGGGTGGTCATGTTCACGGCCGCGTTCCACCGGCGCCCGACCATGCTGCGGCACATCGCGGGGGTCGCCTCGGGCCTCGGGCTCGGGCTGTGGCAGGCGTGCGCGCCCGCGGGCCCGTACACGTGGGCGTACCTCACGGTGACGTACCTGGCCGTCGCGCTCGTGCTCAACGGGCGCGTCACCGCGCTGCGCGAGGCGCTGGCCACCGACCCGCTCACGGGCGCGCTGTCCCGGCGCGCGTTCCGGCAGGCCGCGCAGGTGGAGATGTCCCGCGCGCGGCGGACCGGCGGCTCGCTCACGCTCGTGGTGCTCGACCTCGACGACTTCAAGGACGTCAACGACGAGCACGGGCACGCCGCCGGCGACGCGGTCCTCGCGGGCCTCGTCCGCGGGTGGCAGCTGACGCTGCGGCCCGGCGACTCGCTCGGGCGGTTCGGCGGCGACGAGTTCACGCTCCTGCTGCCCGACACGACCGCCGACGGCGCGCGGGCACTGCTGTCGCGACTGCGGTCCGACCTGTGCGGGTGGTCGGCCGGCGTCGCGACGTGGGTGCCGGGCCAGTCGTTCGAGGACTGGTTCGCCGCGGCCGACGCCGACATGTACGCCGAGAAGGGGCGCTGAGCTCGCCCGGTGAGGGGCGGCGTCGGGCCGGGCCCGGGCTGGGGGATGGCGCCGTCGGGCAGGGCCTGGGCTGTGGGAATGGCGTGGGCGCCCGGGCCGTTGTGACGTACGCTTGACGATGCCCTCAGCCGGGCGACCGGCGTGGGTTTGACAACTGCACAGGGGGTGATCGGTTTCGACGACGGTCGTCGATCCAGGTGAAGCGGGCCGAGGATGCGGGGTCATCTCGTCAACGCTCCCCGCAAACCAATAGGTGCCGATTCCAAGCGCACCGACTTCGCCCTCGCCGCCTGAGCGAGGCTTCGAAGTCCGTCAGCCCGAGACTGCTCTCGACTCGGATCCTGGCGTCATCTAGAGAGCCCCTGCCCGTAGCCCTCGTCACCGGGGCTGCGAGCACACTCAGGTGACTGGGCCCGTCCGCGACTTGTCTGCGTGATCGCGGGGGCCGAGAAAAGCGCAGCAGACTGCGCCCGGAGAAGCCCTGGTTCACTGCCGTCGGACGCGGGTTCGATTCCCGCCACCTCCACCCCTGTGACCTGCGGAGACGCAGGTCATGTCGACAGGAAGGCAGTCATCCGTTGACGCGGATGGCTGCCTTCTTGTGTTGTGGCGAGCATCCGGGAGCGTCGGCGGGCCGATGGGACGCGGTCGTTCGCCGTGTTGTGGCGGGATCCCGACACGGGCCGGCAGACGTCGCTGACGTACGACGACGAGCGGGAGGCTCGCGTTGCGCGGGAGCTGATCGAGGCCGCCGGCGGGCGGGCCGACGAGGCCGCGCGGATCGCGGAGGCGGTGCGGAAGCCGGGGCCGACCGTCGAGGCGGCGATCACTGAGCACATCGACCTGCTGACGGGGGTCGGGGCCGACACGCGGTCGCACTACCGCGGGCAGCTGCGGGCGCACATCGCGCCTGGGCTCGGGGCACTGCCAGTGTCGGCTGTCAACTACCGGCACGTGGCCGGGTGGGTGCGCGCGATGACGGAGAAGGGCCTGTCCCCGAAGACGATCGCCAACGTGCACGGGCTGCTGTCCGCGGCGATGACGACGGCGGTACGGCTCGGGTACCGGGCCGACAACCCGTGCGTCGGCGTCGAGCTGCCCAAGTCTGTCGCGACGCGCGACGAGATGACGGTGCTGACGCGCGACGAGTTCGGGCTGCTGCTGTCGAAGGTGTCGCCGCACTATCAGCCGTTGGTGTTGACGTTGGTGGCGACTGGGCTGCGGTGGGGGGGAGGCGACGGCGCTGACGGCCGGGGATGTGGACCTGTCGGCGCGGCCTGCGACGGTGCGCGTGACGAAGGCGTGGAAGCGGGACGCGGACCGACGCTGGTACGTCGGGCCGCCCAAGACGAAGCGGGCGCGGCGGACGGTGTCGCTGCCCGACGACCTGGTCGACGTGCTGCTGCCGCTCGTGGCCGGCAAGGCGCCCGACGAGCTGCTGTTCACCAACACCGTCGGGTCGCAGCTCTCGTCATCGCGGTTCTGGACGACGACGTGGACCCCGGCCCTCGACGCCGCCTGCAACCCGCGTCGGCCGGACGGCTCCCCCGACCCCGACGCGCCCCGCCTGACGAAGCGGCCGCGGGTGCATGACCTCCGACACACCCACGCCTCATGGATGATCGCCGCCGGGACGGACCTTTTCGTCCTCCAGCGCCGGCTGGGGCACGAGTCGATCACCACAACGACGGAGACCTACGCACACCTGCTGCCCGACCAGCAGCGCGCGGCCGCCGACGCCGCCGGACGCGCGATGAGCGGCCTCACGATGTCGGCCGCGCCCGAGAGATGACAACTCTGTGGATGACGGGCGGCGGTCGTCATCGGCGGTGTCGGATGACGCTCGGGGCTGAGCCGATGACGGAGCCAGAATCGGTCGCCCAGGCGACCAATTGTGACTGTGGCGACGGAGGACCTCGTGGTGCGTGACGAATCGCGTTACACTGGAGGAGTTCTTCCGCCCATCACCTGGACGGAGGAGTCCGAGGATCACATCGCCCGGCACGGAGTGACGCCGGAGGAGGTCCAGGAGGCGCTGTACACCCGCCCCCGCTGGATCACCCCGGGTCGCGGCGGGACGACCCTCGTGTTCGCGATGACGGACGCCGGTCGGTACCTGCTCGTCGTCATCGCACCCGCGCACGACGGCGGCGTGTACGTCGTCACCGCACGCGACCTGAACGACTCCGAGAGGCGCACGTTCCGCCGGAAAGGACGCTGACATGACCACTGGCGACCTCGACGCCCTACGCGAGCACTACGACCACGCCGACACGTCGGCGGAGCTCGAGAAGGCCAAGCTCGATGAGTCGGTGATCAGCGAGCCAATGGTCGGCATCACGATCCGCCTTCCAGCGACTGCACTGGACGCCGCCCGGGACGTCGCCCGCGAACGCGGGATCAAGGTCACCGCGCTGCTGCGTGAGTGGATCGAGCAGAACCTCGGAGGCGAGGCCGATGACGACCGGCTCGTGAGCGTGCGAGACCTGAAGAGCTTCATCGCGCAGAAGTCGAAGACGACCACGAGGAGCTCAAAGGCGACCGTGCGCTCAGCGACGTCCGGCCAGCGGGTCAGCAAGACCGCCTCAACGCGCGCTCGCACCGCGAGCGCCTCGGCGACGAAGACCATGAAGTCCCGAACGCGTTAGCAGAGCCATGTCCCCGCCGATGACGGAGTCGCCGTCATCTCACGCGCGCGATGCCGACGGTCTGGAGGCGACGATGAGCAACTTCCCGAAGCACTTCGGGCCTGACGTCGAGGTCGAAGAGGTCGACCTCGACACCGCCGACGTGCGCTACCGCGGCAAGCGGCTCACCGACGCTGAGGCGAAGCGCGTCGCCGATGACGTCCTCTCGCGGACGCCCGGCCGGCCGTCCCTGTCCGGCGCCAAGGAGACGTCGCCGTCGCTCACCGTGAGACTTCCGAAGCAGGACCGCGCCCGCCTTGAACAGGTGGCAGCCAAGCGGGGCCGCCGACCGTCGGAGGTCGTCCGAGAGGCCCTCGACGACTACCTCTCCCGCCACGCCGGCTGACGACTGGGCGTCGACGACCGCTCCGACGGCATGCCGTCATCCATTCGACGGCGGCACCACCACGACGGGGATCCGCTCGAGAAGGTACACGGCGTTGTCGCCCTCGGTCGGCGTCGGTACCCCGAGCTCCGGACTGATAGTCGCCGCGAACATGGGGCGACCGTCGGCCGCCCCGGCGTCGAAGGTTGGGAGGTCCAGCGTGCGCGTGCTCCCACCATCCGCGGTGGCCAGCGGCTTCCGGAGAACGACTCGGGCCTCACTGCCTTCGCCGGCGTCCGGCGGCATGTACCCGACGATCAGCCAGGTTCCGTCATCGAACGGCCATGCCATCGCCCAGCCCTCGTCCGATCCCAGCGCGGGCGGCAGGCCCGCCATGAGCTGGCGGTCGAGCGGGCCGGGCGTCGGCGCACCATCCCGGGTCCAGTACTCCCGCTCCGCCTCGGTGAGTGGCGCGTGCGAGACCCAGCGGTCCCGGGTGCCGCGCGTGCTCGGCCGCTGCACGCCCGAGGGCGGCCGGACGCGGCTCGTCGGATCGACGAGCAACCCGGCGTGGTACGTCCAGCAGGTCGCCGCGCTCGAGTGCGGGTTCACCGTGCTGGGCGGGGCGGCCCTGGTCGACGCCGCGCGGGCCCTGGCGGCGCGGGTCGCGGCGAGCGTCTCAGGCTAGGGAGCGTCTCAGGCGAGGGGCACCGTCCACCGGCCGCCGAGCAGCGTGGCGGCCACCGGCATCGCGCGGAGCGCGGCGTCCGGGGCCAGCGGGTCCGCGTCCAGCACGACGAGGTCGGCGGGGCCGCCCGGCGTCGGGCGCAGTCCCCGGCGGTCCGTGGAGGCGGCGAGCGCGACCTCAGGCGGGAGGGCCTGCTCGGGGTGCCAGGGCTCCCGGCCGTCCCGGGTGCGGGTCACCGCCGCCGCGATCGCCGCCCACGGGTCGAGCGCCGCGACCGGGGCGTCCGAGCCGAACGCGAGCTCGGCGCCGGCGTCGTGCAGGGCGCGGAACGGGTAGGCGCGGTCGGCGCGGTCCGCCCACACCACGTCGAGCACGTCCCGGTCGTCGAGCACGTGCTCCGGCTGCACCGACGCGACGACGCCGAGCGCGGCGAAGCGGGGCAGGTCCTCGGGCCGCAGCAGCTGGGCGTGCTCGACCGACCCCCGCGCGCCGGTCGCCTCGAACGCGTCGAGGACCATCGAGCACGCGGCGTCGCCGATCGCGTGGATCGCGCACTCCAGACCTGACGCGGTGGCGCGGGCCATGAGCGGGACGAGCTCCTCCGGCGGCACGCTGAGCACACCCCGGCCGTGGCCGTCGCCGTACGGCTCGTGGCACCACGCCGTGCGGGTGTTGAGCGCGCCGTCCGTGATGACCTTGAGAGGCCCCTGGGTGACCGGGCCGGCGATCGGGCTGCCGGTCCGCAGGCCCGCCTCGACGACCTGGGCCAGGCGCTCCGGCCACACGCCGGCGCGCACGCGCAGCACGTCGAAGCCGCCCTCCACCCGGCGGCGCCACACCGCGACGTTGTCCGCGAACTCGACGTCGACGACGCCGACGACGCCCCGGCGGGCGGCCGCCTCCGCCGCGTCGCGCACCCACGCGTCGAGGACGTCAGCGGGGGCCAGGTCGACGCGGCCGAGACGCCCCAGCCACTCGTCCTCCCGGAGGAGGCCGGTCGGGTGCCCCGCCGCATCGAACCAGGCGAGGCCGGCGCTGGAGAGCCAGCCCGAGTGCAGGTCCACCGAGGCGAGGACGACGGGCGTGTCCCCCGCGACGGCGTCGAGCATCTCCTTGGTGGGCCGGTCCGGCCACAACGCGGCCCGGAAGCGGCGGCCCATGAGCGGCGTCCCCGGCGGGGGCGGCGCCTCGGCCAGGCGCGCGCCCACGAGCTCGGCCACCTCCGCGGCCGACCGCGCCTCGTACAGGTCCAGCCACTGGCGGGCCGCCGCCCACTGGGTGAGGTGCACGTGCTCGTCCCACAGGCCCGGCATCAGCCAACGCCCCTCGAGGTCCGTGCGGGCGAGGTCCGTGCGGGGCAGGCCGGGCACGGAGCCCGCGGGCACGACCTCGGCGACGACGCCGTCCCGCACGACGACGTCGACGAGGCCGGGCGAGCCGAGCAGGCGGGCGTTCGTCAGGGCGAGGGGGTGGGTCACGCCAGCATCGAACCACCCGCGCGGTTCACCCGGTCGCCGCCCCCGACCGGGCGGGCCGGATGGCACCATCGGGGCGTGCTGCTCACCGGGGGTCGTCGCCGACCGGCCAGGGTCGGGCTCGCGGCCGTGCTCGCGGGCATGCTCGCGGGCGCGCTCGTCGGGCTGCCCGCGTCCCTGCCCGCGGCGGCGTCGGCACCGGGCACGGCTGCGTCGGCGCCGGACGCGCCGTCGACAGCGTCGGTGGCGGGCGCGCCGGCGGCCGCAGCGCTGCCGACCGAGGACCGCACGCCGGGCCTGCGCTACGTCGAGGACGTCGTGTACGCGGTCGACCTCGCCGGCGCCGCAGTGCACGTCACCCACACGATCACGCTCACGAACGAGGTCCCGAACCGGGTGACGGACGCGTACGTCGAGCGCACCTACTGGCCCGAGATCGGCGTCCCGGTGCTCGTCGGGGCGACGGGGCTGTCCGCCCGGAGCGACGGTCGCGTCCTGTCCGTGCGCACGGGCGACAGCAACGGCTACGTCGTCGCGGCCGTGATCGACCTCGTGCCGGACCTGTACTTCGGCGACACGCAGACCGTCACGCTCACCTACGACCTGCCACAGCAGCCGCCGCGGTCGGGCGCCGCCGCGCAGGTCAACACGGCGTTCGCCACGTTCCCGGTCTTCACCTCGGCCGACCCGGGCCTCGCCTCGGTGACCGTGACGCTCCCGCGGGGCGTCGGCGTCGAGGTCGTCGGGTCCCCCCTGCAGATCACGGAGACCCCCGACGCGATCGTCCTGTCGGGCAGCGCGCTGCCCGACGACTTCTTCGCCACGATCGTCGCGCGCGACGACGACGCCCTCGTGTCGCGGGACCTCACGTTCGGCGACGCCCTCGTGCGCGTGCAGGCGTGGCCCGGCGACGACGTCTGGCTCGACTTCGCCTCCGACCTCCTCGACCGGGGCCTGCCCGCCCTCGAGACGGCGATCGGCATCGACTGGCCGGTCGACGGGCGGCTCGACGTCGTGGAGACGGTCTCCCCCTACGTGTACGGCTACGCGGGCTGGTACGACCCGTCCAGCCGCCTCATCGAGGTCGGCGACGCGCTCGACGCCCACGTGATGCTGCACGAGGTCGCGCACGCCTGGTTCAACCAGGGCCTGTTCGAGGGCCGGTGGATCAACGAGGCGCTCGCCGAGGAGTTCGCCGCGCTCGCCATGGTGGACCTCGGCATGGAGCGGCCCGTGCCCGACGGCGCCCCGGGGCCGGGGCAGCCGCTCAACGAGTGGGGCAACCCCACCCTCGACGCCCCGGAGACAGACGAGCGGGAGGCGCACGGCTACGCGGCGTCCTGGTGGGTCGCGCGGACGCTCGTCGAGGAGATCGGGCCCGAGGCGATGGCCGACGTCGTCCAGGCCGCCGCGGCGCAGCGGTCCCCGTACGCGGCGGCCACCAGCGACGACCGGCTGCGCCGCGTGGCCGACTGGCGCACGTTCCTCGACCTGCTGCAGGAGGTGGGCGGCTCGGCCGACGCCGAGCAGGTGTTCCGCGACCTCGTGGTGGCGCCGAGCGAGGTGCCGCTGCTCGACGAGCGCGCCGCGGCCCGCGAGGCGTACGCCCGGCTCGTGGCCGCGGGCGGCGGCTGGGCCCCGCCCGCGTTCGTGCGCGGCCCGATGGCGGACTGGGACTTCGCCGCCGCGACCGCGGCGATGCCCGCCGCCGCGGAGGGCTTCGAGCGCCGGGACGCCGTCCTCGACCTGCTCGGCGACGCCGGCGAGCTCGGCCTGCCCGTCCAGGAGGACGTCGAGGCCGCCGCGTCGCCCGGGGAGCTGGCCGACCTGCTCGACCGCGTCGAGGCGGCCGCCGAGGCGCTCGTGGCCGCCGACGCCGCGGTGGGCGGCGCGAACCCGCTCGCGCGCCTGGGCATGCTCGTGGTCGACGCCGAGACCGACCTCGCGGCCGCGCGGGCCGCGCTGCGCGACGGCGCGTACGAGTCGGCCGCCGACGCCGCCCGCGGCGCCGAGGTGCGCGTGGGCACCGCGACCGTCGTCGGCGGCGGGCTGGTCGCCGCCGTGCTGCTGCTCGTGCTCGTGCTGGTCGCGCTCGTGCTGCGCCGGCGCCGGGGGCGGGGCGTGCCACCGCCGCCGGTGGCGTGGCAGGGCACGCCGCCGCCACCGCCCGCGGCGTGGCAGGGCACTCCCCCGACGACGTGGCGGCCGGGCGCGTAGGGCTTGCTAGCGTCGTCGGATGGACGTCCTGCTCATCCCCGGCTTCTGGCTCACCGCGTCGTCGTGGGACCCGGTGGTCCCCGCGCTCGAGGCGGCCGGGCACCGCGTCCGCGCGCTGACCCTGCCCGGCAAGGGACCCGACGGCACCGACCCGCGCACGGTCGGGCTCGCCGACCACGTGGCCGCGGTCGTGGCCGAGATCGACCGGAGCGAGGGCCCGGTCGTCCTCGTCGGGCACAGCGGCGGCGGCGCGATCGCGCACGCGGCCGTCGACGCCCGTCCGGACCGGGTCGCGCGGGTCGTCTACGTCGACGCCCTCCCGCTCGGCGACGGCGCCGCGATCAACGAGGAGCTGCCCGTCGTGGACGGGCAGATCCCGCTCCCCGACTGGTCGGTGTTCGGGGATGAGGACCTCGTCGACCTCGACGACGACCTGCGCGCCCGGTTCCGCGAGATCGCGGTGCCCGAGCCCGCGCGGGTGGCCAGCGACCGCCAGGTGCTGTCCGACCCGCGCCGCTACGACGTGCCGATCACCGTCATCACCTGCGAGTTCCCCGCCACGGTGCTGCGCGACCTCATGAACGGGAACCACTGGTACACGGCCGAGCTGGCGCGCGTGAAGGACGCCGTGCTCGTCGACCTGCCCACCGGGCACTGGCCCCAGCTGACCCGGCCGGCCGAGCTGGCCGCGGCGCTGGTGGCCGCCGTCGGGTAGCCATGACGGGCGTCGTCGTCGTGCCGGCCGTCGGGCGGTTCGCCGACCTGGCGACCGTCCTCGCGCCCCGGCGCCCCGGCGGGGAGGCGTGCTGGTGCATGTCGTACCGCGACTCGCGCGTGCCGGGCTCGGGGCGGGCGGACGTCATGCGCGCCGAGTGCGAGCGCGAGCCCGGCCCCGGCGTCCTGGCGTACGTCGACGGCGAGGTCGCGGGGTGGTGCTCGGTCGCGCCCCGCTCCTCCTACCGGCGGCTCACCCGCTCGCGGACCCTGCCGTGGCTCGAGGGCCCCGAGCCGTGAAGCGTCGTGTGCTTCGTCGTGCGGGCGGGCCACCGCGGCCGCGGCCTCATGCACGACCTGCTGGCCGGGGCCGTCGCGCACGCGGCGGCGCACGGCGCCGCCGTGGTCGAGGGCTACCCCGTGGACACGGGCGGCGCGCGCCTGGACGGGGCGGCGGGGTACGTCGGCACGCTCGAGCTGTTCGAGCGCGCCGGGTTCCGCCGAGCCGCGCCGACGACGGCCCGCAGCGGCGGCCGGCCGCGCTGGCTCGTGCGTCGCGAGCTCTAGGCGTCCCCCGCGATCCGGAAGCCGTTCCGGGTCGTGTGCTTGACCTCGTACATCGCGCGGTCCGCGGCCGCGAGCAGCTCGGTGGGCGTCGTGGCGGAGTCCCGGGTCATCGCGACGCCGAGGCTGCCGGTGAGCCGCAGCGGGGTCGACCGGCCCGACGCGAACGGCTCCGCGATCGGCTCGGCGACCGCGTCGACGATCCGCTCGGCGATCCGGTGGACGTGCTCCCGGTCGGGCACGTCCTCGCACACGACGACGAACTCGTCCCCGGCGAGGCGGCCCACGGTGTCGTCGCGGCGGGCCGCGGCGCTCAGACGGCGGGCCACGGCCACCAGGACGGCGTCGCCTGCCTCGTGGCCGAGCGAGTCGTTGACGCCCTTGAGGTGGTCGACGTCGAGGAAGAACACGGCCAGCCAGCCGCGCCGCCGCCCGGCGCGCGCGATGGCCGCGGCGAGCCGCTCGACGACGAGCGAGCGGTTGGCCAGGCCGGTGAGCGCGTCGTGCGTGGCCTGGTAGGTGAGCGCGGCCTCGGCCGCCTTGAGCGCGCTGATGTCGCGCGTGGAGGCGAGGACCCCGACGACCTGGCCCGAGGTGTCGACGTCGGGCGACAGGGTCGTGTGGCACCAGCGCGTCCGCCCGTCCGCGGCGCAGCGCTCCATCTCCAGCTCGCCCGGCTCGCCGGTCTCGAGGACCCGGCGCAGGGCCGGCTCCCACTGGGCGAGCTGGGCCAGGCTCATCCCGCACTCGCGGTCGGTGCGCCCGACGACGTCCGCGGCGCGCATGCCCAGGGCGCGCTCGGCGGCGGGGTTGACGTAGCGGTAGCGCAGCTCGGCGTCGTACCGGGCGATCTCGTCGGTCGAGCCGTCGAGGACCGCGCGCAGCTGGGTGCCGACGCGGCGGACCTCCAGCTCGGCGGTGATCTGCGCGGTGATGTCGCGCGAGATGCCGAACGTGCCGATGATCCGGCCCTCGTCGTCGCGCAGCGGGAACTTGCTGCTGGTCACCCACGTGTCGGGGCGGCCGTACCAGCGCTCGCGCTCGACCTTGCCCACGATCGGCTCGCCGGTCTCGATGATCCGCAGCTCGTCGGCGCGGGCGGCCTGCGCGTGCTCGGGCGCGAACAGGTCGTGGTCCGTCAGCCCGATCATCTCCGCCTGGGTGCGCCGGTGCAGGCGCGCGCAGCCGAGGCTCACGCGCAGGAACCGGCTCTTAAGGTCCTTGAAGTAGATGACCTCGTCGGAGTCGTCGAGGAGGTTGCGCATGAAGACCCGGTCGTCGGGTCCGCCTGCGCCGTCGCTCATCGCCGTCCTCCTCGGTGGCACGACGCCCGGACGGCGTCCAGCCCGCCGGCGCTCGCGACGCCCCCTCCGGCGGGTGCATCGTAGGCCCGGCCCGTCCCCCCTCATCCGGACCATCGGCAGACGGCCCGGGTATTTCACCCCTCGCCCAGGACCCGCGTGCCAGGATTGACGAGACTTCAGCCACACCCTGCGAAGGCGACCCGTGCGCACCGACACCGCCCCGCCCGAGAACGCGCGCGACGAGGCCACCGACGACGTCCTCGTCGTGCGCGACGTCGTCCGCCGCTTCGGCGACCTCGTCGCCGTCGACGGCGTCTCGTTCCGCATCGCCCCCGGCGAGACCTACGGGCTGCTGGGACCCAACGGCGCAGGCAAGACGACGACGATCTCCGTCGTCGCCGGGCTGCTCCGCGCGGACGCGGGATCGGTGACGGTGCTGGGCCGCCCGGTCGGGCCGCGGCACGTCGACGTCAAGCGGCACGTCGGCCTCGTGCCCCAGGACCTGGCCATCTACCCCGAGCTGTCCGCGCGGGAGAACCTCATGTACTTCGGCCGCCTGCAGGGCATGCGCGGCCGCGAGCTGACCCGGCGGGTCGGCGAGGTGCTGGAGACCGTCGGCCTGGCCGACCGGGCCAAGGACCCGACGAAGGAGTACTCGGGCGGCATGCGGCGCCGGCTCAACATCGGCGTCGGCCTGCTGCACCGCCCCGCGCTGCTCATCCTCGACGAGCCGACCGTGGGCGTGGACCCGCAGTCGAGGAACGCGATCCTCGAGTCGGTCGAGGCGCTGTCCGGCGAGGGCATGGCCGTCCTCTACACGACGCACTACATGGAGGAGGCCGAGCGCCTCTGCGACCGGATCGGCATCATCGACTCCGGGCGGATCCAGGCCGAGGGGACCCGCAGCGAGCTCATCCGGCTGACCGGCGAGCTCGACCGGGTCCGGCTGGCCGGGGACGGCGACGTCGCCGGGGCCGCCGCCGCGGTGGCGCGCGTGCCCGGCGTGCAGCACGTCGACGCCGACCGCACCGGCATGCTCCTCACCGTCGCCGACGCGCCGACGGCGGTCGCGGCCGTGGTCGCCGCCGCCACCGGGGCCGGGATGACCCTCACCGACGTGGAGATCGCCCGCCCGAACCTCGAGTCGGTGTTCCTGCAGCTCACGGGCAAGGCCCTGCGGGACTGACCGTGCGCCCGCTCCTCGTCATGACGGCCGCGGACCTGCGGCAGCACGTCCGCGACAGGTCGGTGCTCATCTTCGCCCTGCTCGTGCCGCTCGCCCTCATGTTCGTGTTCGACCTGACGTTCGGCGGCATGGACGACCTCGAGCTGGACCCGGTCGACGTCGCCGTCGCCGCACCCGAGGGCGACCCGCTGGCCGAGGTCCTCGTCGACGTCGTCGGCGGGCTCGACGCCGTCGAGGTGCACCTGACGAGGGCGACCCCCGACGCCGCGCGCGCCATGGTGCGCGACGGCGAGGTGGCGCTCGCGGTGCTCGTGCCCGACGGCTTCACCGACGCCGTGACCGGCGGGCGGGAGGTCGTCGTCGACGTCGTCGAGAACGACCAGGGCGAGCTCGAGTCCGCCGTCGTGCAGACGGTGCTGCGCGCGGTCCTCGACGGGTTCCACGCCGACGCCGTCGCGGTCGCCGCGGGCGCCTCGGCGGGGCTGGGCCCCGAGCAGCTCGCCGCGCTCGCGGGCACGGCCGCGGCGTCGGCTCCCCGGTACGCCACGACGCCGGGCGAGGCCTCGCGCGAGCAGCTCACCTTCGGCGGCTCGCTCGTCGCCGGGCAGGCCGGGCTGTTCCTGCTCTTCACGGTGGGCTTCGGCGTCCTCGCCCTGCTCACCGAGCGCGAGCAGGGCACCCTCGCGCGGCTGCAGTCCATGCCGATGCGACCGGGCCTGGTCGTGGGCGCCAAGGCGCTCTCCGCGTACGTGCTGGGCGTGACGGCCACGTGCGTGCTGCTCGTCGCCGGCGGGGCGTTCTTCGGCGTCTCGTTCGGCTCGCCGCCGGCGGTGCTCGTGCTCGTCCTCGCGGTCGTCACGGCCGCGGTGTCGCTCGTCTTCGTCATCGCCCGCGTCGCGCGCACCGCCGAGCAGGCGCAGATCGCGCAGTCGATCCTCGCCATGGTGCTCGGCATGTCGGCGGGCGCGTTCTTCCCGATCACCGCGGGCGGCGTGCTCGGCACGATCCTCGACCTCAACCCGATCGCCGCGTTCATGCACGGGCTCGGCATCACGAGCGGCGGCGGCGGGCTCGCCGACCTCGGCCGCCCGCTCGCCGTGATGCTGGGCTTCGCGGCCGTCGCCGCGGTCGTCTCGCGCCTCCTGCCCGACCGGAGGGTCGCCGCATGAGGGTCGCGCTGGCCGTGACGGCCGTGGAGCTGCGCCGGTTCCTGGCGGACCGGTCGAACATCTTCTTCGCCTTCGTGTTCCCGCTGCTGCTCGTGCTGTTCATGGGCTCGCAGTTCGGCGGCGGGGGCGGCGGGACCGTGGCCCTCAGCGGCGCCCCGGGCGCGCTGCGCGACGACCTCGTGGCCACGCTCGAGGACCGCGACGCGGACGTGACCGTCACCGAGGCCGACGGCGTGCGCGAGCTCGTCGCGCGCGGCCGGGCCGACGTCGGGCTCGTGCTGCCGCCGGAGGCGTCCGCCGCGTACGACGCGGGCGAGGACCTCGACGTGCCGCTCGTCCTCGGCACGCAGGCGCGCTCGCAGATCACCGCGCAGCTCGTCGAGGGCGCGCTCGCCGACCTCGCCACCCGGGCCGGCCAGCTCGCCGCGCTCGAGGCGGCCGGCATCGGGGCCGCCGACGCCGAGGCTGCCCTGGCGGCGGCCCGGGACGCGGTCCCGCCGGTGCGGATGCAGGTCGCCAACGTCTCCGAGATCGCGCAGGCGTTCTCCGGCCTCGGGCGCTTCGACTACGGCGCGTCCTCGCAGCTGCTCATCTTCGTCTTCCTCATCTCGCTCGCCGGGTCGAGCACGCTCATCCAGGCGCGCCGCCACGGCGTGCTGCGGCGCACGCTCGCCGCGCCCGTGACGACCGGGCAGGCCGTCGGCGGGCAGACCCTCGCGCGGCTCGCGATCGCCACGTTCCAGGGCGCGTACATCATGGCCGCGACGACCTTGCTGTTCGGCGTCGACTGGGGGAACCTCGCGGTGGCCGCCCTGGTCATGGTCGTGTTCGCGCTCGTCGCCGCAGGCGGGGCCATGGTCATCGGCGCCGCGCTCGACAGCGAGTCGGCGGCCAGCGGGCTCGGCGTCGGGCTCGCGCTCGTGCTCGGTGCGCTGGGCGGGGCCATGTACCCGATCGAGCTCTTCCCCGACACCCTGCGCACCGTCGCGCACGCCACGCCGCACGCCTGGGCGAGCTCCGCCCTCGCCGACGTGCAGCGGTACGGGGGCGGCCTCGTCGACGTGCTGCCCGAGATCGGCGTGCTGCTCGTGTTCGCGGCCGTGCTGCTCGGCGTCGGTGCGTGGCTGCTGCGCCGGAGCCTGGCCCGCGCCATGTGACGCCGGCCGTGCGCGGCGCCGCTCGTAGGGTGGGGCCGTGCGCTGCTCCTACTACGAGGCCGGCCGGTGCGCCTCGTGCACGTGGCTCGAGCGGCCCTACCCCGACCAGCTCGCCGCCAAGCAGGCGCACGCGGAGAGCCTCGTCGCGGCCCGGGAGTGGCTGCCGCCGGTGGCGAGCGCCGAGGCCGGGTACCGGAACAAGGCGAAGATGGTCGTCGGCGGGACCGTCGACGCGCCGGTCGTGGGCGTCCTCGACGAGCGCGGCCGCACGGTCGACCTGCGCGACTGCCCGCTGCACACCCCCGGCCTGCGCGCGGCGCTCGGCGTGCTCGCCGAGTTCGTCACGGTCGCGGCGCTGACGCCGTACGACATCGCGGCGCGGCGCGGCGAGCTGAAGTACCTGCTGGTCACCGAGTCGCCCGACGGCGAGCTCATGGTGCGCTTCGTGTGCCGGTCGACCGAGCCGCTGGCCCGGCTGCGCAAGCACCTCCCCTGGCTGCGGGAACGGCTGGGGCGCCTGCGCGTGGCCTCGCTCAACGTGCAGCCGCGCCACGCGGCGGTGCTCGAGGGCGAGCGCGAGGAGCTGCTGACCGACGACGCCACGCTGCCCATGCGGGTGAACGGGCTGGAGCTGCTGCTGCGCCCGCAGGGCTTCTTCCAGACGAACACCGCGGTGGCGGCCGAGCTCTACCGGCAGGCGGGCGCCTGGGTGGACGCCGCGGCGCCCGGCTCGGTCTGGGACCTGTACTGCGGCGTCGGCGGCTTCGCGCTGCACGCCGCGGACGGCCGACGGCCGGTCGTCGGCGTCGAGACGAGCGCGGAGGCCGTGGCGGGCGCGGCGGAGACCGCGCGCCGGGCCGGGCTGGGCCGGGTGGAGTTCGTGGTCGGCGACGCCGCGGAGTACGCGCGGGCGCACCGCGTGCCGGACCTCGTCGTGGTGAACCCGCCGCGGCGCGGCATCGGCGACCTCGCGCCGTGGCTCGAGACGTCGGGCGTGCGCACGGTCCTGTACTCGAGCTGCAACGCCGTCTCGCTGGCCCGCGACCTCGCGGCCATGCCGTCGCTGGTCCCGGTGCGGGCGCGGGTGCTCGACATGTTCCCGCAGACCGGGCACTACGAGACGCTCGTGCTCCTCGAGCGGGCGGGCTAGCCGGCCTGCTCGTCGAGCACGACGAGGAGGCCGTCGTCGTCGGCGAGGACGGCCGAGCCGTCCGGCGCGGTCCCGACCGGGTAGAAGCCGGCGGGCACCGTCGCGGGGGCCTGGCCGTGCCCGCTGACGACCGCGGCCTGGAAGCCGGGCGCGCCGAGCTGGGCGGCGCGCGGCGTCGTCGGGTCGGCGAACGCGAACAGCTCGAGGACCGTGTCGCCGGAGCGCAGGTCGGTGATGTGCAGGCCGCGCTCGTCACCCGGCGGGACGAGCGTGCCGAAGGCGCGGAAGCCGAGGGCGCGCCAGCGCTCGACGGCGGCGGGCACGTCGGGCACGGTGAGGGCGACGTGGTCGAGGCGCGGCCGGTCGGGGCGAGGCATGGCCCGCTCGGCGGCGACGAGGTCGGCGTCGAGCACCTCCTCGTACTCGGGGTTGCTCTCCACGAACTCGAGCAGCGTGCCGTCCGGGTCGTAGAAGAACGCGATCCGCAGGCCGCCGACGGCGTCGCACGGCTCGATGTGGAACCGCACGCCGGCGTCGTGCAGCGGGTCGGTCCACGGCTCGAGGCGGTCCACGCGGAACCCGACGTGCCGGAAGCCACGCTGGCGGTCGTCGTCGACCCACGTCGTGCCGGGGGCGTCAGCGCCGACGCGGACGAGGCGCAGGGTGCCGAGGCCGACGTCGAGCTCGGCGCGGTCGTCGTCGACCTGCACGGGGATCGCGGCGAGGTAGCGGCGGTAGAAGTCCACCGACGCCGCGACGTCGCGGACGTTGATGATCACCGAGCGGAACGGCATCGGGCTCTCCTCGAGGGGTCGAATCGATCCAGAATCCTGCCACGGCGAGAACCGCGGGCACGGGCAGGCTGTGGGTGGCGGGTGTCACACTTCCCGGATGACGCCTGCGGCACGACGCGTGGTCCGCACGTTCCTCGTCCTCACCGCCGGGACGACGCTGGCCTCGTCGCTCATCTGGGGGATCAACACCCTCTTCCTGCTCGACGCCGGCCTGACCAACCTCGAGGCGTTCGCGGCCAACGCGTTCTTCACGCTCGGCATGGTCCTGTTCGAGGTGCCCACGGGCGTGGTCGCCGACGCGCGCGGCCGGCGCGCCTCCTTCCTCCTCGGCACGGTGGTGCTCGCCGCGACGACGTTCCTGTACTGGGCGCTGTGGGCGGCGCACGGGCCGTTCTGGCTGTGGGCCGTCGTCTCGGTCCTCATCGGGCTGGGCTTCACGTTCTTCTCCGGCGCGACCGAGGCGTGGCTCGTCGACGCGCTCACCTCGACGGGCTGGACCGGCGGCCTCGAGGCGGTCTTCGGGCGCGCGCAGGTGGCGGGCGGCGTCGCGATGCTCGTGGGCGCCGTCGGCGGCGGCGTGCTCGCCCAGGCGACGAACCTCGGCGTGCCGTTCCTCGTCCGGGTGGCGGCGCTGCTCGCCGTGGCGGCCGTCGCCGCGGCGTGGATGCGCGACCTCGGCTTCACGCCGGACCGGGACACCCCGGCCCGGGCGGCGGTGCGGGCGCTGCTGCGCGACTCGCTCCGGTACGGGCTCGGCCACCGGCCGGTGCGCTGGCTCATGCTCGCCGCACCGCTCGTCTCCGGCGTGGGCTTCTACGCGTTCTACGCGATGCAGCCGTACCTGCTCGAGCTGTGGGGCGACGCCGACGCGTACGCCGTGGCGGGGCTCGCCGCGGCGATCCTCGCGGCCGCGCAGATGGTCGGCGGGCTGCTCGCGCCGCGGTTGCGGCGGCTCGTGCGTCGGCGCACGACGGCGCTCGTCGCCACGACCGTCGGCGCCGCCGCCGCGCTGGTCGGGCTGGGCCTCACCCACGCCTTCGCGCTCGCGCTCGGTCTGCTCGTGGTGTGGGGCCTGGTCGGGGCGGCCGCCGAGCCCGTGCGCCGGGCGTACCTCAACGACCTCATCCCCTCGCGCCAGCGGGCCACGGTGCTCTCGTTCGACTCGCTCATGGGCAACCTCGGCGGTATCGGCGTCCAGCCGGCGCTCGGCCGCGTGGCCGACCTGCGGGGGTACGGGGCGTCCTACCTCGTCGGCGCCGCGATCCAGGTGTGCGCGGTGCCGTTCCTGCTGCTCAGCCGGCGCGAGCGGCACCCCGCCGACACGGGGGTCACCGAGGTGCCCGGGGACCGATGAGTCCGGGGCGTGCGGCCGGTCTGCACGCCGTGGACACCCACAAGGGACCCGACCCGGAGGCCCCGGCACCGGACCCCCCTGACGGCACGGCGCCGCAGGGCACGGCACCGTACGGCACGGGCCGGCCCGACGACGGCCCGCGGCCGACGACGATCGAGCACGCCGTGGCCCTGCTCGCCGACGCGTGGCGGCGACGATGAGCCCGGCCCGCGTCGGCGCCGCGTGGCAGCATGCGCGCGTGACCTTCGAGTTCACCGCGCCTCTGTGGGAGTGGGACGCGCGCCGGACCGACTCCTGGGTGTTCTGCTCGCTGCCGCCGGACGTCGCCGACGAGGTGCTCGAGGTCGGCGAGCCGGTCCAGCGCGGCTTCGGCTCGCTGCGCGTGGAGGTCACCGTGGGCCGCACCACCTGGCGGACGTCGGTCTTCCCCAGCAGCGGGCAGCGCACCTACGTGCTGCCGGTCAAGCGCGCGGTGCGCCGGGCCGAGGGGCTCGACGTCGGCGACGAGGTGCGCGTGCACCTGCGCCTGCTCGGCGTCTGAGCCGAGCGACGAACCGCCGTCTTTCACCCGATCCACACACCGGAACCCTTTAGGCACGGCGACCGCGCCCCGATGGTAGGGCGTGACGGACGAGGACCTGACGCCCGAGCGCGCGCACGCGCCCGTGCTGCGCTTCATGTCCGCCGTCACCCGGTGCGCGGACACGACGACGGCCGTGCAGACGGCCGCCGAGCTCGTGAGCGAGCTGCTCCGCGCCGAGGCGGGGGCGGCCGTCGTCGGGCGCTCCCGCGCGGTGGCGGGCACCGGCGCGCTCGCCGAGGTGGTCGAGGCGGACGGCGAGGTCGCGGGCTGCGGCGGGCACCGCCTGGTCGCCGCGTGGCACGCCGGCACGTCGGGGCGCCTCGTCGTCGTGCGCACGGGCGAGCCGTTCACCGAGGAGGACGGGCGCCTGCTGCGCACGCTCGCGGAGGCGCTGGGCATGGCCCTGGACCTCATCGACGAGCTCGAGCGCGGCGCGCGCCAGCAGCTCCTGCTCGGCGTGCTCCTCGAGGTGCAGCGCGCCATCTCCCACCGCGAGCCGCTCGCCACGATCCTCACCGCGATCACCCAGGGCGCCCGCGAGGTGCTGCGCGGCTGGCCGGTCACCCTGCTTCTCGACGAGGACGACGTGTCCACCATCACCGGGCCCGCCGTGCCCGCGGGCGCGGTGACCCTCGAGGTGCCGGTTCACGTGCACGGGGTGCCGTCGGGCGCGCTCGTCGCCGTCCCGCCGGAGGGAACGACCCCCGGTCCGGTCGAGCGCGACCTGCTGCAGGCGTTCGCCGAGCACGCGAGCCTCGCGCTCACCGAGGCCCGCACGTTCGAGGCGATGGAGGAGGCGTTCTGGGACCCGGTGACCGGGCTGCCCACGCGCCAGCTCCTCGTCGACCGGCTCCGCCGGACCCCGCCGGACTCCCCCGGAACCGCGCTGCTCCTCGTGCACCTCAACCGGTTCGCCGCGGTCAACGACGTCCTCGGCCGGGCGGCGGGCGACGAGCTGCTGCGCCTGGTCACCGAGCGACTCACGGCGTGCGCGGGGCCCGACGCGACCGTCGCCCGCTTCGGCGGCGGCGAGTTCGGCTTCCTGCTCACCGACGCCTCCCCCGGCGAGGCCGAGGCCACCGCGCGCACCGTCGTCCGCGCCCTCGAGGAGCCGTTCACCGTGCTCGGCACGCTCGTGCACGTGGGCGCGGCCATCGGCGTCGCGCACCGCGCCCCGCACGAGTCCGCCGAGGACCTGCTCAGCAACGCCGATGTCGCCCGGTTCCGGGCGCGCGCGGCCGGCTCGGGCGCCGTCGTCACCTACGACGCCCAGATGCGCGCGGCGCTCCTCGACCGGATCGAGCTGCAGGCGCACCTGCAGACCGCGCTCGACCGGCGCGAGCTGGTCCTGCACTACCAGCCGATCGTCGAGCTCGACACGGGTCGGTCCACGGGGGTCGAGGCGCTGCTGCGCTGGACCCACCCGTCCCGCGGGACGATCCCGCCGTCGGACTTCATCCCGATCGCCGAGGTGACCGGCGCCATCGTGCCCATCGGGCGCTGGGTGCTGGAGACCGCGTGCCGCCAGGTCGCGCGCTGGCGGACGGTCGACCCCGACCTGACGATGAACGTCAACGTCTCGGCCCACCAGCTGCGCGACCCCGGGTTCCCCGAGGACGTGCGGCGCGCGCTCGAGGAGGCCGGGCTCCCGGGCTCGGCGCTCATCCTCGAGATCACCGAGTCGGCGCTGCTCGAGGACGACGAGCAGACGCTCGAGGGCCTGCGCGCCCTCAAGGAGCTCGGCGTCGCCGTCGCGCTCGACGACTTCGGCACCGGGTACAGCGCCCTCGGCTACCTGCGCCGGTTCCCCGTCGACATCCTCAAGATCGACAAGTCGTTCGTGTCCGGCGAGGGCACCGAGGAGGACGGCGACCAGCTCGTGCGCACGATCATCGAGCTCGGGCGGGCCTACCGGCTCGAGGTGGTCGCCGAGGGCATCGAGGACGAGGAGCAGCGGCGCCGCCTCATGGCCCTGGGCTGCCGCGTGGGCCAGGGCTTCCACTTCGGGCGACCCACGGACGACTCGGGCATCGAGGCACGCCTGGCGACGGTGCACCCGCTCGTGCCGCGCCCCCGGCGCCGGCTCAGCCCCGCCTGACGCTCAGAGGCCGGCCGCGCAGGAGGCGTCGGCGAGCTCGGCGAGCCCCGTGCGGTCGCCGTCCTGGAACGTCACGAGCAGGCCCGAGTCCTGCGGGTCCATGAGCTGGCTCGGGTCGTCGACGTGGTCGAGCCCCACCAGGTGGCCCAGCTCGTGCAGCAGGACCGACACGTGCGGCTCCTGGCCCGACGGGTCGCGCGGGTACCGGCGCAGGTCGGTGTCGAGGTAGACGTAGCCGCTCGTGCGCACGAGCTGCCGGGTGAACGCGTCGCGGGCGGTCGTCGACAGCGCGAGGCCGACGACGTCGCCCTTGAAGTCCTGCACGGCGTGCTCGTCCGTCCACGCGACGAGCACCGGCGCCCAGCGGTCGCCGTAGCGCTCCGGCTGGAACTCCTCGCGGTAGGGGTCCGCCGGCTCGTCCGTGAGGCCGTCGTAGACGAACACGAACCCCGTGGCCGCGGACACCTGCCCGAGCGCGTCGAGCAGCGTCTCCTCGAAGCCCGGCGGGGCGCCGTCGTCGTTGAGCACGACGTGGATCGGCCGGCAGGGCGACCACGTCACGGGCACCGCCTCGCCGTCGACCGGCTGGGTCTCGAGGAAGGCGTAGGAGAGGACCTCGTTCTCGGGCTCCGCCGGGACGCCGAGCCGCGCGCCGGCCTCCTCGAACCCGGGCGTGGGCATGTCGCGGGCGACGGAGACCGGACGGGGCAGCTCAGCGGGGTCCGCGACGCGCACGACGCCGTCCGCGCCCAGCGCCTCAGGCGGGTCGGGCCGGGTGAGGTCGGCCAGCGCGCCGACGCCGACGACGATGCCGGCCATGACCAGCGCCCAGACGACGATCGTGGCGACGATCGCCGCGCCGTTGCGGCGGCGGGGCGGGGGCGGCCACGGCTGCGGCGCCCACGGCAGGGCGGGCTGGGGCGTCCACTGCTGGGCGGGCCAGGGGCCCGGGGCGGGAGGCGGCGGCGGCCGCCACGCGGGCGGCGGCACGGGGGCGCCCTGAGGCGGCCGCCACGGACCCGGCGGCTGCCACGCCTGCGGCGGCTGCCACGGCTGGGGCGGCGGAGACGCGGGCGGCGGGGTGGCGGAGCCGGGGGCCGGGTACCACACGGGGCGGTCCGGCGGGGCGTCCCGCCAGGTGCCGTCGTCGTGCGCGCCCACCGCTGTCCCCATCGCCGTCGCGGCCGGGCCGCGAGCTGTCCGTGCGAGCCGAACCTAGCCGATCGCGCTCTCCTCCACGGCGCAGTCGGGCGGGAGCAGCTCGCGCCAGCGCGGCACGACGGGTGCGTGCCCGGCGTCGGGCCCGCGCTCCGGCTCGGGCAGCACCACGCGCGCCGGCTCGGGGGCGGTGGCCCGGCCGAGCGCGAACCCGCCCGCGACGAGCGCCGTCGCGGCGACGACCCCGGCGGCGACCGCCAGCGCGACGGCGGCGCCGCCCGCCCGGGGCGGCCCGGGCGGCGGGGACGCGACCGGCGGCGCGGCGACCGGGGGCGGGGCGGCGACGGGGGAAGGCGCAGGCTCGGCGGGTGACGGGGACTGCGGCTCTGTCATGGCGACCTCCTCGCCGCGAGCGTGGGGCACGCGGCTGGAGGCGCGCTGTGGGCCGGCTGGGAGGCCGCTGTGCGACTACCCCTTCACGAGGCAGCCGCTCACCCAGGAGCGGATCGCGGCGACGTCGGCCGAGGAGAGCTCCATCCGCGCGCCGCGGCACAGGCCCACGACGTGGTCGGCCCAGGTCGCGGCGACCTTGCGCGCCGTCGCGGCCTTGTCGAGCTCGAGGCCCGCGTAGAGCACGCCCGCGATCACCGCGTTGACGGAGCCGCGGCCGATCGGCTCCCCCGCCGCCTGGCAGGCGTCGCGGACCCGGCGCGCGGTCTCGGGCCTGTCGAACGGGTGCTCGGCGACGTCGGCGGCGAGTGCCTCGAGGAGCACGCGGTACCGCTCGGTCGGCAGGTTCGGGATGTCGGTCACGGCGACCACCTGCCGCTGCAGCGGCGGGAGGTCGACGCCGCTCGCCGTGGGCAGGTCGGCCTCGCTGAACCGGTCCGGGTCCCACACGAAACCCTGGGACGCGGCCACCTCGGGCACGGCGCGCGCGAGCCACGGGAAGAAGCTGCCCGCCCCGCCCCAGTCCGGGCCGAGCGACGGGTCGGCCTTCTGGGCGACCTGCGCGACGCTGCCGCCGTTCACCGGCCGGTCGGCGTCGCGGACCATGCGCAGCACGGCGCGGCGGGCCGGCGTGGCCTTCGGGCGGTCGCCGGCGGCGGCGGAGGCGGCGGGGGCGGCGTCGGGCGCGACGTCGGTCGCGGGCGCGGGCGGGCGGACGAGCTCGGACAGCTGCTCGGCGGTGACCACGGTGTCGGCGACCGCGCGGTAGGCGCTCGCCGCGGGGCTCGCGGTGACGATCGTGACCCGGCGGTCGGCGGCGCGGCAGCGCAGTGCCAGCGGCGTGAAGTCGGCGTCGGCGGACACGATGACGAACTCGTCGTAGTGCGTGGGCGCGGCGAGCGCGTCGACCGCGTCGAGCACGAGGTTGATGTCCGCGGAGCTCTTGCCCTGCTGGGTGAGCGACGGGCAGTCCACGACGGTGAACCCCGCCCGCGTGAAGTTCGGCCGGAACTGGCTGAACGCCGAGGGGTTGAGGTAGCACGCCCGGACGAGGAAGCGCCGGGTGAAGTCGCCGTCGATGTCGGTGCCCGTCTCCATCGCCGCGAGCCAGCGCCCGGGCTCGGTCGCGAACGCCGCGGCCGCGTCGGGGTCCAGCCGCAGGAGGCCGAGGTAGACGTTGTCGAAGTCGACGAAGAGGGCGCAGCGCAGCCGCCGCACGTCGCCGTTGCCGGTGGTGGTCACGGGGACATCCTCCCGCGAGCGCGGGCCGCCGCGCGCCAAGGGCCGTCCACGCGTCCCCCGGGCCGTCCATGATCGGCCGCCCACGCCCGCGGTGCGCGCCCGAGTGCTTCACTGGGGAGCGCGGCGCGGCACCGGCGCCCCGCCGCCGAAGGAGGCCAGATGACCACCGACGTCGCGCCCACCCGCTGGGCGCACCTGCCCGCGCTCGTCACGACGGCGGGCGAGCGGCCCCGGCGCCCGGTGAGCTCGCCGGTCGACGGCTCGGTGCTCGGCGAGGTCCCGGTCTGCACGCCCGACGACGTCGCGCTCGCCGTCGAGCGGGCGCGCGGCGCGCAGGAGGCCTGGGCCGCGCTGCCCGTCGGTCGCCGCACCGCCGTCGCCCGGCGCTTCGCGGGGATCCTGCTCGACCACGAGGAGGAGGTCCTCGACATTCTCCAGGCCGAGGCCGGCAAGGCCCGCCTGCACGCGTTCACCGAGTTCGCCGACGTGCCGCTCACCGCGGCGTACTACGCGCGCACGGCGGCGAGCCTGCTGCGCCCGCGGCGCCGTCGCGGCGCGATCCCCGTGCTGACCCGGACCGTGGAGCACCGCCGGCCGGTCGGCGTCGTCGGCGTCATCTCGCCGTGGAACTACCCGCTGACCCTGGCGGTGTCGGACGCCCTGCCCGCGCTGCTGGCGGGCAACGGCGTCGTGCTCAAGCCCGACTCGGCGACCCCGCTGACCGCACTGCTCGCCGCCTCGCTGCTCGCGGAGGCGGGTCTGCCGGACGGGCTCCTGTCCGTCGTGACCGGCCCGGGCCGCGAGCTCGGCCCGGCCATGATCGACCGGGTGGACCACCTCATGTTCACCGGCTCGACCGCGACCGGGCGCGAGATCGCCGCCCGCTGCGCCGACCGGCTCATCGGCTTCTCCGCCGAGCTCGGCGGCAAGAACGCGGCGATCGTGCTCGACGACGCGGACCTGCCCCGGGCGGTCGAGGGCGTCGTGGAGTCGTGCTTCGCCGGGGCGGGCCAGGTGTGCGTGAGCATCGAGCGGCTCTACGTCACGGACGGCGTCTGGGACGCGTTCGTCCCGGCGCTCGTCGAGCGCGTCGGGCGGATGTGCGTGGGGCTCGGCCCGGACTGGGACGTGGAGATGGGCTCACTCGTCGGCCCCGAGCGCCTGGCCGCGGTGTCCGCGCACGTCGAGGACGCCGTCGCCAAGGGCGCGCGGGTGCTCGCGGGCGGGCACCCGATGCCCGAGGTCGGCCCGTACGTCTACGCGCCGACGCTGCTCGCGGACGTGCCCGACGACGCGCTCCTGGCCCGCGAGGAGACGTTCGGCCCGGTCGTGGCGGTCTACCGCGTGGCCGACGCCGACGAGGCGGTCGCGCGGGCGAACGACACCGAGTACGGGCTCAACGCGAGCGTGTGGTCGCGTCGGCACGGCCCGGCCGTCGCCGCCCGGCTGCGCGCGGGCACCGTCAACGTCAACGAGGGTTACGTCGCGGCGTGGGGGTCGCACGACGCGCCGATGGGCGGCATGGGCATGTCCGGCGTCGGGCGGCGGCACGGCGCGGAGGGCCTGCTCAAGTACACGGAGGCGCAGACGGTCGCGCACCAGCGGCTGCTGCCCGCCGCGCCGTCGGGACCGCTCGCCGGGGCGCGCTACCCCGCGGTGATCAGGCCGGCCGTGCAGGTGCTCAGGAGGCTCCCGTGAGGGGCACGCGCCTGGCGGGCGCGCGGGTGCTGGTCACCGGGGGCGGCAGCGGGCTCGGCCGGCGGATGGCGATCGGCGCCGCGGGCCGGGGCGCGACGCCGATCGTGTGGGACCGCTCGGCCGAGCGGGCGCACGCCGTGCGCGACGAGATCCGCGCGCACGGGCTGACCGCCGAGGCCCACGTCGTCGACGTGACCGACCGGTCGGCGGTGCGCGAGGCCGCCGCGGCCACGGGCGCCGTCGACGTCCTGGTGAACAACGCGGGCGTCGTCTCCGGGCGGCCCCTGCTCGAGACCTCCGACGAGGCGATCGAGCGGACCATCGCGGTCAACGTGCTGTCGCTGTACTGGGTGACGCGCGCGTTCCTGCCCGGCATGGTCGAGCGGCGGCGCGGCACCGTGGTGACGGTGGCGAGCGCGGCCGGGCTGGTCGGCGTCGCGCGGCAGACCGACTACGCGGCGAGCAAGTGGGCGGCGGTCGGGTTCACCGAGTCGCTGCGCGCCGAGCTGCGGCAGGCGGGCGCCGGGGTGCGCACGCTCGCGGTCTGCCCGTACTACATCGACACCGGCATGTTCGAGGGCGTGCGGACCCGGTTCCCGCTGCTCCTGCCGATCCTGCGCGAGGGCGACGTCGCCCGACGGGTGCTCGACGCGGTCGAGGCGGGGCGCCAGCAGCTGGTCATGCCGCCGCTCGTGCGGGTGCTGCCCGTGCTGCGCATGCTGCCGGTGCCGGTGTTCGACGCGGTGCTGGACGTGTTCGGCATCAACCGGGGCATGGAGCACTTCACGGGGCGGCCCGGCGACCGCGCCTGAGCCCGGCCGGCGTCCCTGGGTGCCCGCGCTCACGAGGCGCCCGGCGCGAGGGGCACCTCGAACCACACGGTCTTGCCCGCGTCGTCGGCGTCGACGCCCCAGGAGGCCGCGAGCAGGTCGACGAGCTGCACGCCGCGCCCGCGCATGCTCGACGACGGCGGCGTGCGGCGCACGGGCGGGCGCGGGTCCGCGTCGTGCACGGCGACCCGCACGTGGTCGGCGCGCCGTTCGACACGGACGCAGACCTCTCCCCCGGCCGGCCCGTGCTGCACCGCGTTGGTCACCACCTCGGAGGCCAGCAGCGCGACGATGCGCAGCGCCTCGGCCGAGGCGCCGGCCCCCGATGCCTGCCGGACGACCCACCGCCGGGCGTGGGGGATCCGTGCGACGTCGGCGGTGAACCTCACGTGGACCTGGTCCCCCCTCCGACCGGAGTCTCCAGGGTGCGGCCCACGCAGGGACCCCGCACCCGGAGCGACCCGCTGCGGGTTTCGAATCGATACGATGGTCGCATGGCCACCGCGCACCCCGGCACCGCCGACTGGCGTCGACCGCTGCCCGGCACCCCGCTCACCGTCACCGCGATCTGCGCCGGCGGCTCCCCGCTCGGCAGCATGCCCGGCCACTACGGGCACGAGGTCAGCGCCGAGCAGGGCGTGGCCGTCGCACGCGCGGTGCTCGAGTCCGCGATCCGGTTCCAGGACACGTCCAACGGGTACAGCGAGGGCGAGAGCGAGCGGCGCATCGGCGCCGCGATCCGCGAGGTCGGCGGCCTGCCGGCCGACTTCGTCGTCGGCACGAAGGTGGACCCGCTCGGCCGCGACTACTCGGGCGACCGGGTGCGCGCCTCGGTCGACGAGAGCCGCGAGCGGCTCGGCCTGGACGTGCTCCCGCTCGTCCACCTGCACGACCCCGAGTTCTTCGACTTCGACGAGATCACCCGCCCGGGCGGCGCGGTCGACGCGCTCGTCGCGCTCAAGGAGGCCGGCGTCGTCGGCTCGATCGGCCTCGCCGGCGGGCGCGTGCAGGAGATGGCCCGCTACCTCGCCCTCGGTGTCTTCGACGTGCTGCTCGTGCACAACCGGTGGACCCTGCTCGACCGCAGCGCGACCGACCTCATCGCCGAGGCCGTCGAGCGGGGCATGGGCGTGCTCAACGCGGCGGTGTACGGCGGGGGGCTCCTCACCCCGCGGCCCCGCGTCACGACGTACGGGTACCACCCGGCCAGGCCGGAGGTGCTCGACGCCGTCGCCGCCATGCGCGCCGCGTGCGAGCGCCACGGCACGGACGTCACGACGGCGGCGCTGCAGTTCTCGCTGCGCGACCCGCGGATCGCCTCGACGATCGTGGGCGTCGGCTCGCCCGAGCACGTCGCCGACACCCTCGCCCGCGCAGCGGCACCCGTGCCCGACGAGCTGTGGGACGAGCTCGCCGAGCTCCTGCCGCCCCGGCGGGTCTGGCTCGACGCGCCGTTCGACTGAGCCGCGGGCGAGCGGCCGGGCGCGTCAGCCGGCCTCGCTGAGCGCGCGGACGCCCTCGAGCATCGACGCCCACATCGCCCGGGAGTGCTCGGCCGCCTCCGGGGTCGGGTTGTTGTCCTGGGTGAGCTCGACGCGCGTGCCGCCGTCGGCGGGCTCGCAGACGAACGCGAGCTCGTGGTAGGCGTCGGGCTCGTCCGGCAGGCCGCCGAGCGGGCTCCAGTGCGTGACCACGAGCCTGCGCGGCGGGTCCACCACGAGCACCTCGCCCTTCCACGAGCGCGCCGTTGCGCCACACCGTCACCTCGATCCGGCGGCCGATCGCGCCGGCGACCATGACTCGCTGGATCTCGGTCGTCGTGGCCACGCTCGCCCCGTCGACCGCCACGACGACGTCGCCGGGGCGCAGGCCGGCGACCGCGGCCGGGCTGCCCGCGACGACGTCGGCCACGTGCAGGCCCGTGCGCCGGCCGAGGCGCGCGACCAGCGGCGGCGGGAGCGGCGCCTGCCGACCGACGATGCCCAGCCACGCCCGGCGCACACGGCCGTCGGCGAGCAGCGTGTCGACGATGCCGCGCGTCGTGGCGTTGATCGGCACGGCCAGCCCGACGCCGATGCCCGCCACGGCCGTGCTCACCCCGACCATCCGCCCGGCCGCGTCGGCGAGCACGCCGCCGCTGTTGCCGGGGTTGAGCGCGGCGTCGGTCTGGATCACCTCGTCCACGACGCGGCCCGCCCGCGTGGGCAGGGAGCGGCCGAGCCCGGAGACGATGCCCGCCGTGACGCTGCCGGCCAGGCCGAGCGGGTTGCCGACCGCGACGACGAGCTGCCCGACGACGAGGCCCGCCGCGTCCCCGAGCGCCACCGGGGACGGCAGGGGTGCGCCGGCGCGCAGCACGGCGAGGTCCGACAGCCGGTCCCGCCCGACGACGTCGGCCACCACCTCGGTCCCGTCGGCGAACGCGGCGGTCGCCCGGGGCGCCCCCTCGACGACGTGCGCCGACGTGAGCAGCACGTCCGGGCCGATGACGCTCGCGCTCCCCGCGCCCGCGCCGCGCGGCGTCGCGACCGTCAGGCTCGCGACCGAGGGCAGCACCGTGCGCGCCACGCGCGCGACGACGGCTAAGTAGGCGTCCAGCTCCTCGCTCATGCGTGCGTCAACGCCCCGGCGTACCGCGCGCGTGCAGGCTTCTGCCGTGGGCGGATCGGGGACGTGCGCCCGGCGTGCGCGACGGCCCACCCGGCCGCACGCTGGGACATTCCGCGTGGGGAGGGGCGGCAGATGCGCGCGATGGTGTACCGGGGCCCGTACCGGGTCGGCGTGGAGGACAAGGAGCGACCCCGGGTCGAGCACCCGAACGACGCCGTCGTGCGGGTGACCGTGGCCGCGATCTGCGGCTCCGACCTCCACCTGTACCACGGCCTCATCCCGGACACCCGGGTCGGGCACACGTTCGGGCACGAGTTCGTCGGCGTCGTCGAGGAGGTCGGCCCCTCGGTCGAGCGGCTGCGCCCGGGCGACCGCGTCATGGTGCCGTTCGACGTGTCGTGCGGCTCGTGCTGGTACTGCGCGCGCGGGCTCCTCGGCAACTGCCACAACGTCAACGCGAACGCAGCGGCGGTGGGCGGCATCTACGGGTACTCGCACACCGCGGGCGGCTTCGACGGCGGCCAGGCCGAGTACGTGCGCGTGCCGTTCGCCGACGTCGGGCCCGAGCCGATCCCCGCCTGGCTCGCCGACGAGGACGCGCTGATGCTCACCGACGCGCTGCCGACGGGGTACTTCGGCGCCCAGCTCGGGGACGTCGGCGAAGGTGACGTCGTCGTGGTCTTCGGCGCCGGCCCGGTCGGCCTGTTCGCGGCGCGCTCGGCGTGGTTCATGGGCGCGGGCCGCGTCGTCGTCGTCGACCACGTCGCGGAGCGCCTGGCCAAGGCCCGCGAGTTCGCCTTCGCCGAGACGGTGGACCTGGGCGTGGTGGACGACGTCGTCGTGCACCTGAAGGAGGCGACCGGCCACCTGGGTGCGGACGTGGCGATCGACGCCGTCGGCGCGGAGGCGGTCGGCGCCCCGCTGCAGCACGCCGCGGCGTCCTGGCTCAAGCTCACCGGCGGGTCCGCCGTCGCGCTCAACTGGGCGATCGACGCGGTACGCAAGGGCGGGACCGTCTCCGTCGTCGGCGCCTACGGACCGATCTTCGTGCCCGTGAAGTTCGGCGACGCGCTCAACAAGGGCCTGACGCTGCGGATGAACCAGTGCCCGGTCAAGCGCCAGTGGCCGCGGCTGCTCGAGCACGTCCGGGCCGGGCACCTGCGGCCCAGCGACGTCATCACGCACCGCTACGACCTCGAGGACGTGGCCGAGGCGTACGAGACGTTCTCCGCCAAGCGGGACGGCTGCATCAAGCCCGTCCTCGTGCCGAGCCCCTGACCCTGCGAGCGCCCGAGAGGTCCCCGTGCCCTACACCGCCGCCACGCCCCCGCTGCCCGAGACGCCCGAGGAGCTCCGCGCCCGGATCCCGGGGTGGGGGGCCGACCTGGACCCCGCCGTGCGACCGTCGTACCCGAAGCTGCTGCCGCCCGACGTGACGCGCTACGGCGCGCACTGGACCGAGCCCGAGCGCCAGACGGAGCACGCCCCGCGCGAACGCTCCGTCGAGCACGCGCACCTGACACCGGTCTTCGGCACCGCCCAGCCGCTGCACGGGCTCGCGGGCGCCCTGCGCCGCCACGCCTACGCACGCTTCAGCGAGGCGCGCGCGGCGCACTGGCTGCTGCTCGTCGCGGCCGACCGTCTCGACGTCGTCGAGCACCGCCTCGCCGCACCGGCGACCCGCCGGGCGCTCGCCGGGGCCGCCGTCGCCGGCGCCGCCGTGCTCGGGGCGCGCGCGGTCGCCCGACGATAGGCGCGCCGGGCGGCCGGGCTAGGCGAGCCGCTCGCGCAGCGCGGCGAGCTCGGCGCGCAGCTCGGGCGGCACCTTCTCGCCGAACACCTCGAACCACTCCTCGGTCAGGTCGGCCTCGTGGCGCCACGCGTCGCGGTCCACCGCGAACAGGGCCTCCAGGTCGACCGGGTCGAGGTCGAGCCCGGTGAGGTCGAGCGCGCCGTCCGCCGGGACGAGCCCGACGGGCGTCTCCTCCGCCGCGGCCGTGCCGGCGACCCGCTCGAGGGCCCACGCGAGCACGCGCGAGTTCTCCCGGAAGCCCGGCCACAGGAAACGCCCGTCGGCGCCCTTGCGGAACCAGTTCACGCAGAACAGCCGCGGCGCCCGGGCGAGCCGCTCGCCGACCCGCAGCCAGTGCGACCAGTGGTCGGCCATGTGGTAGCCGCAGAACGGCAGCATGGCGAACGGGTCGCGCCGCAGCGCGCCGACCGTGCCCTCGGCCGCGGCGGTCTGCTCCGACGAGATCGTCGCGCCCATGAACACGCCGTGCGCCCAGGAGCGCGCCTCGGTCACGAGGGGCACGTTCGTGGCCCGCCGGCCACCGAAGAAGATCGCGTCGACCGGGACGCCGGCGGGGTCCTCCCACGTGTCCGCGATGGAGGGGCACTGCCCCGCGCGGACCGTGAACCGCGAGTTGGGGTGCGCGGCCGGGCGGCCGCTGTCGGGCGTCCAGTCCTCGCCGCGCCAGTCGATCAGGTGGGCGGGCGGGGTGTCGGTCAGCCCCTCCCACCACACGTCGCCGTCGTCGGTGAGGGCGACGTTGGTGAAGATCGTGTCGTGGGAGACCATGGCGACCGCGGTGGGGTTGGTCGACTCGCCCGTGCCGGGTGCCACGCCGAAGAACCCCGCCTCGGGGTTGATCGCCCACAGCCGGCCGTCCTCGCCCGGGCGCATCCACGCGATGTCGTCGCCGATCGTCTCCGCCTTCCAGCCCGGGAGCGTGGGCTGGATCATCGCGAGGTTGGTCTTGCCGCACGCGGACGGGAACGCAGCGGCGACGTGGAAGACGCGACCCTCGGGCGACGTCACGCGCAGCAGCAGCATGTGCTCGGCGAGCCAGCCCTCGTCGCGGCCCATGACCGAGGCGATCCGCAGCGCGAAGCACTTCTTGCCGAGCAGCGCGTTGCCGCCGTACCCGGAGCCGTACGACCAGATCTCGCGGGTCTCCGGGAAGTGGACGATGTACTTCGTCGGGTTGCACGGCCACGGGACGTCGTCGCGGCGGGTGCCGTCGTCGGCCACGAGCGGGTAGCCCACGGAGTGCACGGCCGGCACGAAGTCGCCGTCGTCACCGAGCCGCTCGAGGACCGCGGTGCCGACCCTCGTCATGAAGTGCATGCTCACGACGACGTACGGCGAGTCGGTCAGCTGCACGCCGTACTGCGCGAGCGGCGAGTCGACCGGGCCCATCGAGAACGGGATGACGTACATCGTCCGGCCCCGCATCGAGCCGCGGAACGCGTCCTCGAGCTCGGCGCGCATCTCGGCGGGCGCCCGCCAGTTGTTGGTCGGGCCGGCGTCGGACTCGTGCTCGGAGCAGATGAACGTGCGGCCCTCGACGCGCGCGACGTCGCTCGGGTCGGAGCGCGCGAGGAAGGAGTTCGGCCGCTTCTCCGGGTTGAGCCGGATGAACGTGCCCTGCTCGACGAGGAGCTCGCACAGGCGGGCGTACTCCTCCGGGGAGCCGTCGCACCACTCGACCCGCTCCGGCTCGACGAGGTCGGCCACCGCGGACACCCAGGACCGCAGCCGTTCGTGGCGCGTGGGAGCCGTCGCGCCGGCCCCGCCCCGTGCCGTCCCGATGCCTTCGAGCAGCGTCATCTCGCTCCCTCCGTCGGGTGGGGGGCCGACCCCTGCGTCGGCCCACCCCGGCAGGGTAGGCCCTCCGGAGGGGGTCAGGTGAGAAATCGTTGATCATTCGTTACCTTTCCATGGTGCGGGACGAGCCCTCCGGCCGCGTCACGGAGGTCACGGCGGCCCTCCGGGCGGCCGGCTGCGTCTTCGCCGAGGACGAGGCGGCGCTGCTGGTCGCGGCGGCCGACGACGACGCCGCGCTGGACCGCCTGGTGGCCCGCCGCGTCGCCGGGGAGCCGCTGGAGCAGGTGCTCGGCTGGGCGGAGCTCGACGGCGTCCGGGTGTCCGTCGCGCCGGGCGTGTTCGTGCCGCGCCGGCGGACGCGGGTGGTCGTCCGGCACGCCGCGCGGGCGGTGCGGGCGCGGCTCGCCGCCGGTGGCCCGGCGCTCGTGGTGGACCTGTGCTGCGGCACCGGCGCGGTCGGCACGGCGCTGCTCGCCCGGCTCGGCCCCGACGCGGCGCGCGTAGAGCTGCACGCCGCCGACGTCGACCCGGCTGCCGTGGCGTGCGCCCGGAGCAACCTGCCGACCGCGCACGTGCACGAGGGCGACCTGTGGGACGCGCTGCCCGCCCGGCTCGCCGGCGCGGTCGACGTCGCGGCGGTGAACGCGCCGTACGTGCCGACACAGGCCATCGCGACGATGCCCCCGGAGGCGCGCGAGCACGAGCCCGCGACCGCGCTCGACGGCGGGCCCGACGGCCTCGACCTGCACCGACGCCTCGCCGCGGGGGCGGCGCGCTGGCTCGCGCCGGGCGGCGTCGTCGTGCTCGAGACGAGCGGGGCCCAGGCGGCCGCCAGCCGCGCGGCCCTCGCCGGCGCCGGGCTCGCGGCCCGCGTCGTGCGCGACGCCGGCGTGGGCGGGACCGCCGTGGTCGCGACGCGGCCGGGCCGGGCGGCCGGCTAGCCGGCCAGCGCCGCGAGGCGGTCGAGCAGCTCGGCCTGGGCCGGGACGACGAGCCCGCGGGCCTCGGCGAGCGGCAGCCAGGCGACCCGGTCGAGCTCCGGGAACTCCCGGCGCCGGCCGGAGCGCGGCGGCCACTCCATCTCGAACGTCCCGGGCCGCACCGCCGCCACGTCGAGGTCGCCCTCGCGCGCCCACGCGTGCACCGTCTTGCCGCCGCGCTGGCGGACCGTGCCGAGCCCGACGTCGTCGCCCGCCGGCGGCGGGACCCCGAGCTCCTCGGCGAACTCGCGCAGCGCCGCGGCGTGCAGGTCCTCGCCCGGCTCCGGCTCGCCCTTGGGCACCGTCCACGCGCCCGCGTCGCGCCGGGCCCACAGCGGCCCGCCCATGTGCCCGACGAGCACCTCGACGCCGGTGTCGGCGCGCCGCCACAGGACGAGGGCGGCGCTCGTCGTCGCGCGAGCAGGGCTCATGCCCCGATCCTGCACCCGGCCCGCCGGCCCGGCGCCCGCGCGTAGTGTGCTCGCGTGGCCCGGGTGTGGTTCGACGTCGCGCTGCGCTCGGCCCCTGCCCCCCGCCGGAGCACGAACCAGGACGCCGCGGCCGGGTGGCCCGACGCGGTCGTCGTGGCCGACGGCGTCGGCGGGCACGCGGGCGGCGAGGTCGCGTCGGCGACCGTGACCGGGCACCTCGTCGCCGCGCTCGCCGGGCGCGACGCCGCGACGCTGTCCGCGGACGGGCTCCGCGCGCTCGTGGCCGAGGCCGACGCCGCGCTGCGCCGGCGGGCCGAGGCCGACGCGGACGTCGAGGGCATGGCGACGACGCTCACGGCACTCGTCGCGGGCGACGGGGTCGTGCGCGTGGTGCACGTGGGCGACTCGCGCGCGTACCGGCTCGCCGGCGGCGCCACGGAGCTCGTCACGCACGACGACTCGCTCGTGCAGCGCCTCGTCGACGCGGGGGCGATCGCGGAGGGCGACGCGTTCGGCCACCCGCGCCGCAACGTCATCCTGCGCTCGCTGCACGGCGACCCGGACGACGCCGCGGACGCGGCGCTGCTCGAGCTGCCCGCGGCGCCGGGCGAGCGCTGGCTGCTGTGCAGCGACGGCCTCAGCGACGTGCTCGGCGATCGCCTCGAGGTGCCCGCGGGCGGCGATGTGTCCGAGGCCGCCGACGCGCTGCTGGCCGCGGCGGTCGAGGCCGGCGCCCGGGACGACGTGACCGTGGCCGTGTGCGACGTCCTCGACGCCCCGCCCGCCGACGTCCGCTTGCGCACGGCGGGCGCCCTGCGGGACGCCTGACGTCCGGGCGGCTCGGCCGGCTGCCCGCACCACGCCGACCTCGTCGCGCCCGTCGAGGCCGGGCTCGCGCTCGGCTAGCCCTCGTGGGCGCGCCAGTGGGCCTTCAGCGCCGCGTTCGCGTCCGGGTGGTCCTGCGGGCGGTGACCGTAACCGGGCAGGACGAGTCGGGTCGCCCCGGAGGCCGCCAGCGCGTCGGCGACCTCGTCGTACAGCGCGCTCCAGCCGCCCGTGACGACGAGCGTGGGCACCCGACCGACGACGGACGGGTCGACCGGCACGGCCCACGGCGGCGTCCGGCGCCGGATCCGGCGGCCGAACGAGCGCAGCGCCGGGTCGGCGGGGTCGGCGATCGCGGCGCCCGGCGCGCCGAGCGCCGTGAGGAACCGGATCGCGACGTCGCCGTCGCGCACGCGCGGGTCCGCGGCCGCCGCGACCACCTCGCCCATCTGCCGCACGTGCTCCTCGACGTGCGGCCCGCCGCGTGCGGCCGAGAACGCGGCAGGCTCCAGGAGCACGAGCGAGCGGACCCGGTCCGGCGTCCTCTCGGCCGCGCGCAGGGCGGCCACCGCCCCGGCCGAGTGCGCGACGAGGTGCCCGTGGCCGTCCTCGAGCACGCCGAGCGCGTCGAGCACGACGCGCACCTCGTCGTCGGGGTCGTCGAACGGGGCCAGGTCCGGGAACCGGCAGTCCCACCGACGCAGGTCCACCGCGGTCGCCTGGCCCGGCCACGCCAGGGCGCCCGAGCGGCCCGTGCCGTGGACGAAGACGACGCGCATGGCCCCCATGGTGCCCTGTCCCGCGGGCCGGGACCGACGGCGCCCGCTCAGCCCGCGTAGCGCAGGGTGCCGTGGCGGCGCGCGCACTCGTCGCCGACCCGCACGCCCGCGACCGCGCCCGCGTCCCGCAGCGACGCGAGCCGCTCGACGACCATCTCGCGCAGCACCGCAGGGGCGAGCGTGTTGACGTTGATCTTGGTGCTGCCCTCGAAGCCGGCCAGGGTGGACACCCGCCACTTGAGCACGACGTGCCACGGCATGGGGCCGACGCGCGCGGGCACGTCCGGCGGCCGGTGGTGCCACTCCTCGTTGGTCGGCACCGTCACCCCGGTGGCCGCGTGCAGCGCGTGCAGGAGGTCGGCCACGGCGGCGACCTCCTCGGCGTCGTGCTCCCACGGCGCGTGCGCCCGCGAGCGCGAGTAGACCTCGAGGGACGGGTAGCGGTGCCCGACGGCGGCGACCGCCACCGCGTGCTCGTTCTCCGCGACGACGAGCCCGTGGTCGACGGCGTGGTCCACCACGTCGTTGAAGATCCCCGGCCGGGTCGCGAGCCGGGCCAGGACGCGCTCCGTGCGCGGGCCGTGCTCGTCGATGGCGACGAGCTGCTTGTGCAGGTGGTCGAACGACGCGCCCGCGGGGCGCAGCCAGTTCTGGAAGGCCGCGACGTAGCGCGCGTGCGGCTGCGCGCGGTACAGGTCGGCCATCGTGCCGACGGCGAGCTCGACGTACCGGCGGTGCTCGTCGGGGGTGAGCGTGCCCGACCCCGCGAGCTCGTCGTCCCACGCGGCGCCGTCGGCGAAGTGCCGGCGCGCGACGAGCACGTCGTGCGTGCCGGAGAACAGGTCGACCGCGCGCTCGAGCCAGTGCTCCTCGCCCGCGCGGGCCCAGTCGTCGTCGGTCACGCCCTGCGCGGCGGCCCGGCGGCGCATGACGGCGAGCACGTGCGCGCGGCCGCCCGGCTCGGCGACGTACGCCTCGGCGCGCGCCCGGGCCTCCGGGGCGGGCACGTGGCCGTGGTTGAGGCGCCAGTAGTCCGCCGAGACGATCTCGAAGAGGTTCGGGAAGCGGCGGAACTCGGCGACGGTCGCGTCGAGCTCGGCCTCGGGCAGGTGCTCGACCGTGCGCCACGCGCCGCCCGCGTCGCGCACGACGCGGGCCTTCTCCGGTGGGGTCTCGCGGTACCGCCGCGGGCAGAACGCGCAGTGCGCGCCGTCGTCCGGGGGCACGGGTCGGCGGTCGAGGGACGGCACCCCGAACCGGTGCGCGCGGCCGGGGACCGTCCAGACGACGGTGCCCGTCAGGGGCGAGACCTGCTTGACCGTCCCGTCCGGGAGGGTCACGAGCGGCGGCGGGGCGTCGGCCCCGCGTCCCGCACTGGCGTCCACGCCGCCACGATAGGGCGCCCCGCACCGGTACCGGCGGGACCACCGGCTACGCGACGAACACGCAGAACGGGTGCCCAGCCGGGTCCGCGAGCACCCACAGCGGCTCGTCCGGGTCACCGGTGCGGTCGAGCAGCTCGGTCGCACCGAGCGCGAGGGCGCGGTCGTGCACCTCGGCGAGCGCGCCGACGTCGGGCACCGTGGTGTCGAGGTGCAGCTGCTGGGGCACCGGGCCCTCGGGCCAGGTCGCCCGGGACAGGCGCGGCACCTGCTGGAACGCGAGCGCGACGCCGGCGCCGCGCAGCACGAGCCAGTCGCCGTCGGGCTCGCCCGGCCGGGGCTCGTCGCCCGGTCGGTACCCGAGCCCGAGGAGGGCACGGTAGAACTCGGCGAGCGCGCGAGGGTCCTCGCAGTCGAGCACGACCGAGGCGAGCGCGGGGTACGTGGCCATGGTGCCTCCCGCACCCAGCATCCGCCCCGGGCGGCGGACGCGCCAGGGCGCCTAGGCTCGTCACGTGCCCGACGCCGGTCCCGAGCGGTTCCTCGTCCGCGGCCGCCTCGCGCGCCTGCCGCGGCGCGTCGACGACCGCCTCCTCGTGCTGCGCTGGCTGGCCGCGCGCGTGACCGAGCTCGAGGAGCCGGTCGGCGAGCGCGAGCTCACCGACCGGCTCGCCGGGGTGGCCGACGACCCCGTCGGGCGCCGGCGCGACCTCGTGGACGCCGGCCTGCTGCAGCGGACCCGGGACGGCGCCGAGTACTGGCGCACGGTGGTCACCGAGTTCGACGCCGTCTGAGGCCGCCGGGCGGGCTCAGGCGTGGGGCGCGCCGACCGCCTCGACCTCGCCGTCGGCCGCCCCCTCGGGGGCGTCGCCCGGCGCGTGCGCGTCCTCGGACGGGCGGGTCCGCAGGGCGAGCGCGGCGGGGATCGCCAGCAGCGTGACGACCGCGCCGACCGTGAAGGCCGTGTGCACGCCCGCCGCGGTGGCCGCGACGTCGTCGGCGCCCCGCTCCACCCGCGCGAGCGCGGTCGCCGTCATGAGCGTGACGAACAGCGCCGTGCCGGCCGCGCCCGCGACCTGCTGGACGGTGCCGATGGTCGCGCTGCCGAACGAGTACAGCCGTGCCGGCAGGGCGCCGAGGGCGGACGTGAACAGCGGCGTGAACATCAGCGAGAGCCCGGCCGCGAGCAGCAGGTGCGCCAGCAGCACGTGCACCGGGAGCGTGGCCGCGTCGAACCGGCTCATGGTCCACACCGACGCGCTCACGAGAACCGTGCCGGGCACGAGCAGCGGGCGCGGGCCGACCTTGTCGTACGCCCGGCCCACCCACGGCGCGAGCAGGCCCATGAGCAGGCCGCCGGGCAGCAGCAGGAGGCCCGTGGTCAGCGCGTCGACGCCGAGTACGTTCTGGGCGAACATCGGCAGCAGGATGACCGTGCCGAACATCGCCACCATGCTCAGCGCCATGAGCGCGATGCCGAGCGTGAACGCCGGGTAGGTGAACGTGCGCAGGTCCAGCAGCGCGGAGTCCGTGCGCTGGAGCCACAGCTGGCGCGCAACGAACAGCGACAGGCCCGCGGCGCCGACGACGATCGGCGCCCACGCGGCGAGCGCCCCGGTGTGCGCGGCCTCGCCGAACCGGCTCAGGCCGTACACCAGGCCGCCGAAGCCGACCGCGGACATGAGCACGGACGCCACGTCGACGCGCGCGTAGCGCGGCTCGTTGAGCGTCGGCAGGCGCAGCCACCCGAGCACGAGCGCGGTCGCGGCGATCGGCAGCATGAGCACGAAGAGGAAGCGCCACGACGCCGCGCCGAGCACCGCGCCCGAGATCGTCGGGCCGAGCGCGGGCGCGACCGAGATGACCACGCCCACGTTGCCCATGATCCGTCCCCGCCGGGACGGCGGCGCGACGGTCATGACCGTGGTCGTGAGCAGCGGCATCATGATCGCCGTCCCGCTCGCCTGGACCACGCGGCCGAGCAGCAGGACGACGAAGCCGGGCGCGAGCGCGCTGACGAGCGTGCCGAGCGTGAACAGGCCCATGGCGGCGAGGAACGCGGTCCGCGTGGTCACGCGCCGGATCACGAAGCCCGTGATCGGGATGACCACGGCCATGGTGAGCATGAACGCGGCGGTCACCCACTGCGCGGCGGAGGCGGTGATCGCCAGGTCGCGCATGAGGTGCGGCACGGCCACGCCCATCGTCGTCTCGTTGAGGATGACGACGAACGCGGAGAACAGCAGCAGACCGACGGCCAGGCGGTCGCGCGGCGCCATCCGCTCGGGGGTGGCGTCGGTCGTGACGCGGTCGACGGTAGACATGGGTGTCCCCTCGGATCGAGTACGGGAGTGGGCTGCGCGTCGTCGCGCGGGAGGTTCAGTCTGCGCGCCGCCCCCGACACCGGTCGACGGGTTTTTCCCGGCCGGTGCCCCGCTTTCGCCGACAGCAGACGCCGCCCGCGCGCCCAGCCCTCGGACGCGGCCTGGGCATCCCGGACGCACGGCGGCTACCGTGGACGCGCCACGCCCGCCCCGCGGGCCGGACCCGGACGAGGGAGAACGCGCCGTGCGAGTGCTGTGTCGCTGTTGCGCCTGACGCGCACCCCGACCCCCGCACGCCCTCTCACCCCCCGGGACCCCGCATGGACCTCCTGCTCGGCCACACCGGCGGCCGCCTGCTCCTCGTCGTCGCGCTCCTCGCCGTCGCCTCCCTCGCCCTCGCGCTCGTCCGGCGCCGGGACGGGGTCTTCCGGGCCGACGACGGCCCGCGCCTGACCGCGGCCGACCTCGGCCGGCCGCTCGGCGCCAGGGCCACGCTCGTGCAGTTCTCCGCGCCGGGCTGCGCCACGTGCCCCCGGGTGCGGAGGGTGCTCGCCGGCCTCGCGGGCGAGCAGAGCGGCGTCGTGCACGTCGAGCTCGACGCCACCGAGCACCCCGACCTCGTCCGGCGCCTCGGCGTGCTCCGCACCCCGACCGTGCTCGTCCTCGGCCCGCGCGGCGAGGTGCGCGCCCGGACGTCGGGCGCGGTCGACGGCGCCCAGGCCGCCGGCGCCCTCCTGGCGGTGACCCATGGCTGAGCGTGCGGGCATCGACCCCCGCGGCCCGCGCTTCGGCGCGGCGGTGACCGCGGTGCTCCTCGGCGTCACCGTGGTGCTGGGCACCTCGACGGCGGCCACGGTGCTGCTCGCGGTCGCGGCGGCGGGGTTCGCCGTCGGCGCCGTGCGCGGCCCGCACCGCACCGTGCAGGGCTGGGTCTACCGGCGCTGGGTGCGCCCGCGCCTCGGGCCGCCGGCCGAGCTCGAGGACCCCGCTCCCCCGCGGTTCGCGCAGGTCGTCGGCCTCGTCGTGACCGCGAGCGGGCTCGCGCTCAGCCCGCTCGTGCCGGCCGCGGTGCCCGTCGCCGCCGCGGTCGCGCTCGTCGCTGCGTTCCTCAACGCGGCGTTCGCGTTCTGCCTCGGCTGCGAGACGTACCTGCTGCTGCAGCGCCTGCGCGGCCGGGTCAGCGGGCCGAGCGCAGCTCGAGGGTGAGCGGGCACTGGAACGGGTCGCGCGCCCGCAGGCCCACTTCGTTGAGGTAGCGCACCACGCGCCGCCACGACCCGACGACCGTCGTCTCCGTGTAGGTGATCTGGCGGGAGACGCAGAACTCGCGCACGATCGCGCGCGCCTTGCGCAGGTGCGGGCGCGGCATGCTCGGGAAGAGGTGGTGCTCCACCTGGTGGTTGAGCCCGCCCATGAACCAGTCGACGAACCGGCTGCCGGTGACGTTGCGGCTCATGAGCACCTGGCGGCGCAGGAAGTCGACCTTCGCGTCGCGCGGCACGATCGGCATGCCCTTGTGGTTGGGCGCGAAGACCGCGCCCATGTACAGGCCGAAGAGGCCGAGCTGGACGCCGAGGAACGCGAGCGCGATCCCGACCGGCATGGCCCAGAAGACCAGTGCGAGGTAGCCGCCGAGGCGGAGCGTGACGAGCGCGATCTCCAGCGGCCGGCGCTTCACCTGGCCGCGGCCGAAGATCGTGCGCAGGCCCGCGACGTGCAGGTTCAGGCCCTCGAGGAGCAGCAGGGGGAAGAAGAACCAGCCCTGGCGCGCGCGGAGCCAGGCGCCGATGCCGCGGGTGCGGCCGGGGGCGTGCTCGTCGTGGAAGAGGAGGACGCCGGGCTCGACGTCGGGGTCCGCGCCGACCTGGTTGGGCTTGGCGTGGTGCCGGCTGTGCTTGTGCTGCCACCAGCCGTAGCTCATCCCCGCGTAGAGGTTGGCGATGACGAGGCTGCCCCAGTCGTTCCAGCGACCGGAGGCGAACACCTGGCGGTGCGCCGTGTCGTGCCCGAGGAACATCACCTGGCCGAGGACGACGGCGAGCGCGGCGGCGAGCGCGAGCTGCCACCACGAGTCGCCGAGCAGGACCATGCCCGCGACGATCCCGGCGAGCAGGCCGGTGAGCACCGCGAACTGCGTCCAGTAGTAGCCGTACCGACGGCGCATGAGGCCCGCGTCCTGCACCGTCCGGGACAGGGCGGTGAACTCGGAGACCTGGCGGTCGCGGGGGCGTCCGGCGGACGGCTCGGGTCTGGTCGGGGGTACGCCGACGGTCGTGGTCATGCGGTGCTCCGCTTCCTCGGGGGTCCGACGCACCGACAACCAGCACATCGCGAATACGCCAGCGTAACCTCCACGACCGTAGTTTTCTTCCCGTGTCCGCCGTTTGATCGCGGGCGCGGTTCCTGTAGGGTGGGGGCCACGTTGCTGGCGGTTTGTCCTTGCCTTGTGCAGTGCCCCTGTTTGGAGCAGACGAGTCACCGTGACGACCGGACCCGAAGGTCGGGCCGGTTGACTGCTCTGAAGGGAGCACCCATGGCTACTGGAACCGTGAAGTGGTTCAACTCCGAGAAGGGCTTCGGCTTCATCGCCCCCGACGACGGCGGCCCTGACGTCTTCGCCCACTACTCCGCCATCGACGCGAGCGGCTACCGCTCCCTCGAGGAGAACCAGAAGGTCGAGTTCGAGGTCACGCAGGGCCCCAAGGGCCCGCAGGCCTCCGGCATCCGCGCCCTCTGAGCGCGCCGGCGCGCGGCGCGCGCCACGACGCCTGACCGGACGGCCCGTCCCCGCAACGGGGGCGGGCCGTCCGTGCGTCCGGGCTCCTCGATCGGGTGAAAAAGGGACGAACCGACTGTAAAGCGCGTGTGAACACATAGACTCCGCCCGTGACGTGGAAGATGATCGGCGCGGCGACCGCGGCGGGACTGGTCGTGGTCGCGGTCGTGCTCGTGGCCTCCGAGGTGCTCGACGTGCCCGCCGACACCTTCACCCGCGACCCCGCCGCCCTGGCGCCGGTCCTGCCCTTCTACGGCGGGTCGGTGAGCCTGCTGAACTCGGTCGTCTGGGGCTCCACGGCCACCGCGGCGTTCCTCGCGGCGTGGGTCGGCCCCGCCCGGTACCGCCTGGGCATGGGCGTGCTCGGGGTGCTCGCGCTGCTGCTCCTCGCCGACGACGCGCTCATGGTCCACGAGCTGCTCGCCCCGCGGGTCGGCATCCCCGAGGAGCTCGTCTACGGCGTCCACGCCGCGCTCGCCGCGGCCGTCGTCTGGCTGCTGCGCCGGGACCTGCGCTCCCCCGTCGTCGCGGCGCTCGTCGTGGCCGGCGTGTGGCTCGCCGTCTCCGTCGGCATCGACAAGCTCGTCGACGAGGCGCCGCTCGTCGTCCTCGCCGAGGACGGCACCAAGCTCGTCGGGACCCTCGTGCTCCTCACGGTGCCCGTGCTCGCGCTGGCCGGGCTGCGCCGGGCGGCGCCGACCGACCCCGGCGCGCGGGCCGGCGCCACCCCCGTCGGCGGAACGGCGCCCGACGTCGTGGGCCCCGCGGCGCCGGCCGACCCCCCGGCCCCCGCCGACCCCGCCGCACCGCCCGCGCCGGCGGACGTCGTCGCCGCGCGCGCGGGCGCGGCGGCCCGCTGACCTTCCCCCTGGGCGCCTACCGGGCGCGTCCGCGGAACCTGTCGATCTCGCGGCGCTCGCGCTTCGTCGGGCGCCCCGCACCGCGGTCCCGCTGCGCCACCGGCACGACGAGCTCGCGCGGCGGGGGCGGCGGCGAGCGGTCCACGTAGTGCTGCGCGGCGACCGTCGCGGAGGCGCGCTTGGTGATGAGCCCGGTGACCTCGTAGACGACGTCGCGCTCGCGCAGGTGCACCGCCACGACGTCGCCCGGGCCGACCGGCGTCGCGGGCTTCGCGCGATCGCCGTTGACCTTCACGTGCCCGGCGCGGCAGGCGTTCGCCGCCGCCGAGCGGGTCGGGAACAGGCGGACGCCCCACGTCCAGGCGTCCACGCGGACCCGGCCCGCCGTCACGGCCTGCTCACCTCCGGTGGGCGCGGTAGTACTCGACGAGCCCGCGCGTGGAGGCGTCCTGCGCGGCGAGCGCGTCGGCGTCGCCCGCGAGCGCCGGGGCCAGCTCGAGCGCGAGCTTCTTGCCCAGCTCGACGCCCCACTGGTCGAACGAGTCGATGCCCCACACGATGCCCTGCACGAACGTGATGTGCTCGTACAGCGCGATGAGCTGGCCCAGCACGGAGGGGGTCAGCGCCGGGGCCATGATCGACGTCGTCGGCCGGTTCCCCGGGAAGACGCGGGCGGGGACCAGGTCCTCGCGCGTGCCCTCGGCGCGCACCTCGTCCGCCGTCCTGCCGAACGCGAGCGCGGCGGTCTGGGCGAGGAAGTTCGCGAGCAGCAGCTCGTGCACGTCGGCGCCGTCGCCCTCGGTGTCCCGCAGCGGGTAGGCCGGGGTCGCGACGGCGATGAAGTCCGCGGGGATCAGGCGGGTGCCCTGGTGGATGAGCTGGTAGAAGGCGTGCTGGCCGTTCGTGCCCGGCTCGCCCCAGAAGACCTCGCCCGTGTCGCACGTGACGGGCGTGCCGTCCCAGCGCACACGCTTGCCGTTGGACTCCATGGTCAGCTGCTGCAGGTACGCCGGGAAGCGGTGCAGCAGCTGCGCGTACGGGAGCACCGCGTGCGTGTGCGCGCCGAGGAAGTTGACGTACCAGACGTTGAGCAGGCCCATGAGCGCGGGCACGTTGCGCGCGAGCGGCGTGGTGCGGAAGTGCTCGTCGACCGCGTGAAACCCGGCGAGGAACTCGCGGAAGCGCTCCGGGCCGATCGCGATCGCCAGCGACGTGCCGATGGCCGAGTCCACCGAGTAGCGGCCGCCGACCCAGTCCCAGAAGCCGAACGCGTTGGCCGGGTCGATGCCGAACGCCGCGACCTTGTCCAGCGCGGTGGAGACCGCGACGAAGTGGTGGGCGACGGCGTCGGCCCGGGCGGTCTCCGAGCCGTCGATGGCGCCGCGCGCGGCGAGCTGCTCCCACAGCCAGGCGCGGGCGAGGCGCGCGTTGACCAGGGTCTCGAGCGTGCCGAACGTCTTCGACGCGACGATGAACAGCGTCGTGGCGGGGTCGAGGTCGGCGACCGTGCGGGCGACGTCCGTCGGGTCGATGTTGGAGACGAAGCGGACCTCGAGGCCCTCCTGCACGTACGGGGCCAGCGCCTCGTACGCCATGACGGGACCGAGGTCCGAGCCGCCGATGCCGATGTTCACCACCGTGCGCACGGGCTCGCCGGTCACGCCGCGCCACTCGCCCGAGCGCACCCGCTCGGCGAACGCGAAGACCTTGGCGAGCTCGGCCTGCACGTCGGCGTCGACGTCCTGGTCGCCGACGACGAGCCGCGGCGTCGCGCCCGCCGGCCGCCGCAGCGCGGTGTGCAGGACCGACCGGTCCTCGGTGACGTTGATCCGGTCGCCGCGGAACATCGCCTCGACGCGCTCGGTCAGGCCCACCTCCTCGGCGAGCCGGACGAGGAGGGCCAGCGTCTCGTCGGTGACGAGGTTCTTCGACAGGTCCACGTGCAGGTCGCCGACGTCGAACGTCAGGCGCTCCGCACGCCCCGGGTCGGCCCGGAACCAGCCCCGCAGGTCGGGCACGAGGCGCGCGTGGTGCGCCGCGAGCTCCTGCCAGGCGGTCGTCGTCGTCGGGTCGATGGGCGGTCGGGTCACGGGTGCCTCCTTCGTCCCGCCCACCGTAGTGAAACCCGGGGCGCCTGCGCGCACGCGGGTGCGACGATGCGGTCCCGGGGCCCGCGAGGCGGCCCCGGCGACCCGCGAGGGAGGCACCGTGCACGTCCGCCCGATGACCGCCGAGGACTGGCCCGCCGTCGCCGAGATCTACCGCCAGGGGATCGCGACGGGCGACGCGACGTTCGAGACCGAGCCGCCGCCGTGGGAGCGCTGGGACGGGGCGCACACGGCCGAGCACCGGTTCGTGGCCGAGGAGGACGGCGTCGTGCTGGGTTGGGTGGCCTGCTCGCCGGTGAGCGACAGGTGCGCCTACTCGGGGGTCCTCGAGCTGAGCGTGTACGTCGCGGAGGAGGCGCGCGGGCGCGGCGTGGGCTCGGCCCTGCTGCACGAGGTGATCGCGTCGACCGAGGCCGCCGGCGTGTGGACGCTGCAGACGGGGATCTTCCCCGAGAACGCCGCGAGCGTCGCGCTGCACACCCGGCACGGGTTCCGCGTCGTCGGGCGCCGCGAGCGCCTGGGGCGCATGGGCGACCGGTGGCGCGACGTGCTGCTGCTCGAGCGGCGCAGCCCGGCGGTCTAGGCCGGCGCCCGGGCCGGCCCTCGCGACGCGCCCCGCCCGGGACGGCGAGCCCCGGCGCGCGCGCCCCCGCCCCGGACCGCCTAGCGTCGCCGGCATGGGCGAGGTCCGCGTGGGCATCTCGGGGTGGCGGTACGCGCCCTGGCGCGGCACGTTCTACCCCGCCGGGCTGCCGCAGCGGCTCGAGCTCGAGTACGCCGCCACGCGCCTGGACACGATCGAGATCAACGGGTCGTTCTACTCGCTGCAGCGCCCCGAGCACTACCGCGCGTGGGCGGAGCGCACGCCCGAGCACTTCCGCTTCGCGGTCAAGGGGCCGCGGTACGTCACGCACATGCTCAAGCTGCGCGGCGCCGAGCAGGCGCTGGCCAGCTTCTTCGCCTCCGGGGTGCTCGCCCTGGGCCCCAAGCTCGGCCCGGTGCTGTGGCAGCTGCCGCCGCAGCTCGGCTTCCACCCGGACCGCCTCGCCGCCTTCCTGGGCGCCCTCCCCCGCACGACGGCGCAGGCCGCCGAGACGGCCGCCCGGCACGACGCGCGGCTGGAGGGCCGCGCCCTCACGACCACCGACGCCGACCGGCCCCTGCGGCACACGCTCGAGGTGCGGCACGCGAGCTTCACCGTGCCCGAGCTGCCCGCGCTCCTCGCCGAGCACGGCGTCGGGCTCGTCGTCGCCGACTCCGCCGGCCGGTGGCCGATGCTGACCGAGGTGACGAGCGACGTCGTGCACGTGCGCCTGCACGGGGACACCGAGCTCTACGTGAGCGGCTACGGCGACGAGGCGCTCGCGACGTGGGCCGAGCGCGTGCGCGCGTGGCGCGAGGTGGCCGACGTCTACGTGTACTTCGACAACGACGTGAAGGTGCACGCGTCGTTCGACGCGCAGCGCCTGGCGCGGCTCGTGGCCGAGGGCTAGGCGGATCACCCCACCTTTCGGACCTTCGTCCCTGAGGATTGCCTTACCTCAGAGGGACCATCGGGACATGCAGCTGTCCGACTGCCCGCTCGGGGCCGACGTCACCGTCACGGCCGTCGACCCCAGCTGCGACGCGTGCCTGCGCATGCACGAGCTCGGGCTGCGGGTCGGCACCTGCGTACGGGTCACCCACCGCGGGCCGGCGGGCACGCGGGTCGTCGCGGTCGGGGCCTCGCGCGTCGCGGTCGACGCGCAGACGGCCTCGCGGATCGAGGTGGCCGTGTCGTGACCGTCGCCTGCCACGCGACCGGCGGCGGGACCCCGCCCGCCGAGGTCACCGCCGTCCTCCTGGTCGGCAACCCCAACGTCGGCAAGTCGACGCTCTTCAACACCCTCACCGGCGCGCGGCAGTCGGTCATGAACGCCCCCGGCACCACCGTGGAGCTGCACCACGGCACGTGGCGGGCCACCGGGCTCGCCCTCGTCGACCTGCCCGGCACCTACAGCCTCGTCCCCCGCACCCCCGACGAGGAGGTCGTCCGGGACACCCTCGAGGGCCGGCCCGACGCCGTCGCGCTCGTCGTGGTGGACGCCTCCGCGCTCTCCCGCTCGCTCTACCTGCTGGCGCAGGTGGGCACGCGCAGGCCGGTCGCCGCCGCGGTCACGATGCTCGACGTCGCCCGGGCACGCGGCACCGCGCCCGACCTGGCCCGCCTCGAGGAGATCCTCGGCGTACCGGTCGTGGCCGTGGACCCGCGCGCGGGGAGCGGCCTGGCCGACCTGGCCGACGCCGTCGGGCGCGCCAGGCTGCTGCGCGGCCTGCCCGAGACGGCGGGCCTGCCGCCGCTCGAGGCCGCGGACCTCCTGTTCGGCTGGGTGGACGGCGTGCTCGCGCGGCTCGACCCGCCCGCGCCCGCGCCGCAGACCCGCAGCGACCGCGTCGACCGCGCGCTGCTCAACCCGTGGTTCGGCGGCCCGGTGTTCCTCCTGGCGATCTGGGGGCTGTTCGAGCTCACCACCGCGGTGGCCGCCCCGGTCATGGACCTCGTGGACGGCTGGGTGTCCGCGCTCGCCGACGCCGCCCGGGCGGGCATGGCGGGCGCGCCCGGCTGGTTGTCCGGGATGCTCGTCGACGGCGTGCTCGTCGGCGTCGGCACCGTGGCGACGTTCCTGCCGCTGCTCGCGATCATCTACGTCGCGCTCGCGCTGCTCGAGGACAGCGGGTACCTGGCGCGCGCCGCGGTGCTCGCCGACCGGTTCATGCGCGTCATCGGCCTGGACGGTCGCGCGATGCTGCCGCTCGTCATCGGCTTCGGCTGCAACGTCCCGGCGGTCGCCGCGACGCAGACCCTCCCCTCGGCCCGGCAGCGGCTGCTCACCGGGCTGCTCGTGCCCTGGACGACGTGCGCGGCCCGGCTGCCGGTGTACGTGCTGCTGGCCGGGGCGTTCTTCCCCGAGCACGCGGGCACGGCGATCTTCGGGATGTACCTGCTCTCGCTCGTGCTCGTCGTGGGCGGGGGCCTGGTGCTGCGGCGCACGGTCTTCCGCGACGTGCGGCGCGAGCCGCTGCTCATCGTGCTGCCCGCCTACCAGCGGCCGCACCTGCGCGGCATCGCGCGCTCGGTCTGGGCCCGCGTGCAGGGCTTCGCGATCAAGGCCGGCGGCATCATCGTCGTCACGCTCGTGCTGGTCTGGCTGCTCATGGCGGTGCCCGCGCGCGGAACGGCCGCGGTGGGCGACGACGTGCCCGTCGAGGACTCGCTGTACGGCGCGGTCGCCGCGTCGATCGCCCCCGCGTTCGCCCCGGCGGGCTTCGACGACTGGCGGTTCTCGGCCTCGCTCGTCACCGGCTTCGTGGCCAAGGAGGTCGCGGTCGGCGCCCTCGCGCAGTCCTACGCGGTGGCCGACGAGAGCGCCGACGGCCTCGGCGAGCACCTGCGCACGACGCTCGACGCGACGTCGGGCGGGCACGGCGCGGCCGCGGCCCTCGCCTACATGGTCTTCGTGCTCGGCTACGCGCCGTGCCTGGCCACGGCGTCCGAGCTGTGGCGCCGGTTCGGTGGCTCGTGGACGCTGCGGATGGTCGCCCTCCAGGTCAGCGTCGCCTGGCTCGCCGCCGTCGCCGTGTTCCAGGTGGGCTCGCGGATCGGGGGGCTGGGATGACCGCCGACCTGGCCCGCACCCGGCCGAGCGGCGTGGTCGCCCGCGTCGTCGACGAGGTGGGCCGCGGCGGCACGCCCGCGGCGATCGCGGCCCGCACCGGGCTGCCGGCCGACCTGGTCGAGGGCGTGCTCGCCGAGCTCGTCGCGGCCGGCGTCGTCGAGGCGGCGTGCTCCTCCGGGGCGACGTGCTCCGTCGCCGCCCTGCCCCGTGCCGACCGACCGATCACCTGCGCCGGCTGCCCGCTCGCGCACTGACGCGCTCGTCCCGGGACGGCACGCCCGGCCTCGTGGCCGAAATGTCCGTTTCCACACCTGTGGACCGAAGTTGTGGGAGGACTTGCGGGCGGGCTCAGGCGCGCAGCCGCGCGAGGCGCTCGAGCGCCTCGTGCAGGACGTCCTCCCGCTTGACGAACGTGAACCGCAGCCACGAGCGCAGCGCCGTCGCCGCGGGTGACCCGGCGCGGCAGAACGCGCTCACCGGCACGGCGACCACGCCGACCCGCTCGGGCAGCTCGCGGGCGAGGCGGTCGCCGTCGTCGAGGCCGAGCGGCGCGCCGTCGGCCAGCACGAAGTACGTGCCGGCGGGCACGGCGACGTCCAGGCCCGCCGCGCGCAGGCCCTCGCACAGCAGGTCGCGGCGCCGCTCGAGCGAGGCCTGCAGCTCGGCGACGTACGCGGCCACCCGGCCGTCGTCGTCGGCCAGCGCGGCCGCGACCGCGGGCTGCAACGGCGCTCCGGAGGTGTAGGTGAGGTACTGCTTCACGGTGCGCACGGCCGTCAGGAGCGACGCGGGCCCGGTGACCCAGCCGACCTTCCAGCCCGTGAACGAGAGCGTCTTGCCCGCGGACGAGACGGTGAGCGTGCGCTCGGCCATGCCCGGCAACGTGGCGACCGGCACGTGCGCCGCGCCGTCGTACACGAGGTGCTCGTAGACCTCGTCGGTGACGACGACGGCGTCGGCCGCGGTGGCGAGGCGCGCGATCTCGGCGAGGTCCTCGGCTGGCAGGACCGCGCCGGTCGGGTTGTGCGGGCTGTTGACGAGCACGACCCGGGTCCGCTCCCCCACGGCCGCGGCGAGCGCCGCGCGGTCGAGGCGGGCGCCCGGCGTCGGGCCGGGCACCGGCAGGAGCGGGACCGTGCGCAGCGTGGCGCCCGCGAGCGCGACGACCGCGGCGTAGGCGTCGTAGAAGGGCTCGAGCGCGACCACCTCGTCGCCCGGCCCGACGAGCGCGAGCACGGCGGCGGCGATCGCCTCGGTCGCGCCCGTGGTCACGAGGACCTCCGTGTCCGGGTCCCAGTCGAGCCCGTAGTGGCGGCGCTGGTGGTCGGCGACCGCGCGGCGCAGCTCGGGGACGCCGTCGCCGGGGCCGTACTGGTTCCGGCCCGCGCCGAGCGCGGCCTGCGCCGCGGCGACGACGTGCGCGGGGCCGTCGACGTCGGGGAAGCCCTGGCCGAGGTTGATCGCGCCGGTGCGCGCGGCGAGCGCGGACATCTCGGCGAACACGGTCGGGCGCACGCGCCCGTCGGCGCCGACGAGCCCGGCCGCGTGCGCGACCTCCTGCCACCTCACCGCGCCAGCGTAGGCCGACCGGTCAGGCGGGATCGGTGGCCCGCCCCGCGGCGGGACCGGCGGCGGGCTCCTCCGGGCCGGGCGGCACGTGCAGGGGTGCCCCGGTCGCGTCGAGCCACCCGCCGCGCCGGTACGCGGGCGTGGCGACCGCGAGGATCACCAGCCCGACCACGAGTGCCCCGAGGATCACCCCGGTCATCGCGACGGTGCCGCCGCCGAGCGGGCCGACGGACGAGGAGACGGTCCCGCCCAACCCCGCCTGCAGGAACCCCAGCACCGCCGCGGCCGTGCCCGCCCGCTCGCCGTGCCGCGAGATCGCGAGCGCCGAGGCGTTGGCCTGGATGAGGCCGAGCGAGAAGAGCGTCAGGCACAGGCCTGCCATGAGGGACGCCAGGCCGCCCACGCCGGTCACCCCGACGACGAGCAGCCCGGAGGCGACGAGGACGCCCGCCGGCAGGCCCGTGCGCAGCAGGCGCAGCGGGCCCACGTGGCGCACGAGGGCGGCGTTGGCCTGGGCACCGCCGACGAGCGAGAGCCCGCCGACCGCGAAGAGCAGCGCGAACGTGCGCTTGTCGACCCCGTTCTCGACCTGGAGCACGAAGCTCGAGCCGGCGACGAAGGAGATGACCACGCCCATGCAGAGCCCGGGCAGCGCGCCGAGCGCGAGGAAGTGCCGGTCGCGCAGGACGCCGCGGTAGCCGCGGGCGACCTCGCCCCACCCGCGCGCGGCCCGCCGCTCCGGCGGCAGGGTCTCGGGCAGGAAGCGCAGGGCCACGACCCAGATGACGCACGCGAGCGCGGCGAGCGTGACGAACACGCCGTGCCACCCCCACTGCTGCGCGACCGCGGCGCCGACCGTGGGCGCGAGCAGGGGCGCGGCGCCGATGACGAGCATGAGCCGCGAGAGCAGCCGGGCGGCCTCCGACCCCGTGTACAGGTCGCGCACGACGGCGAACGCCACCACGGTCGCGCCCGCGGAGACGAGGCCCTGCAGGACGCGCAGCGTGGCGAGCTGCACGACGCTGCCCGCGACGACGCACAGCAGCGAGAGCACGACGTGCGCGCCGATCCCCACGAGCGCGGGCAGGCGGCGGCCGAGGCGGTCGGAGAGCGGGCCGACGACGAGCTGGCCGATCGCGCCGCCGAGCACCATCCCGGTGATCGTGAACTGGACGCCCGCACGCGTCGCGCCGAGGTCGCTCGCGACCTCCGGCAGCGAGGGCAGGTACATGTCGGTGCTCACGGCGGGCAGGAGCGTGAGCGACCCGATGACGAGGACCAGCGCGGCTCCGCGGGTGGGCCGGACGGGGCCGCGCGGCGTACTCATCCCACGAGTATGCGGTCACATCGATTCGATCGTCGATCGAGTTCTCCCCCCGGGGCGTCGGCGGCGGGCGACCGGCGTCGGGGCGGCCGACGTCGGCGGCGGGCGACCGGCGTCGGGCGGCCGACGTCGGGGGTGGGTTGCAGACTGGACGCATGTGCGGCCGCTACGCGTCCTTCCGCGACGCCCAGGACCTCGCCGACGCCTTCGCCGTGGCGCCGCCCGACGTCGCCGAGGACGCCCGCCTGCTCCCGCCCTCGTGGAACGTCGCGCCCACCGACGCCGTCCGTGTCGTCGTCGAGCGCGCACCCAAGGACGCGCCGCAGGAGCGGGCCGAGGCGGTCCGGTCGCTGCGGCTGGCCCGCTGGGGCCTCGTGCCCGGCTGGGCGAAGGACCCCTCGGTCGGCGCGCGCATGATCAACGCCCGCGTCGAGACCGTCACCACGAAGCCGGCGTTCCGGCGGGCCGCGGCCGCACGCCGCTGCCTCGTCCCGGCGGAGGGCTACTACGAGTGGCAAGCGCTGCCCGACGACGCGGCCGGGCCCGGCCCACGCGGGGGGCGGGCACGGCCGCGCAAGCAGCCGTTCTGGATCCACCGCGCCGACGGCGGCCCGCTCGCCTTCGCGGGGCTCTACGAGTTCTGGCGCGACCCGTCCCGCGCCGACGACGACCCCGACCGCTGGCTCGTCACGATGACGATCGTCACCGGCGGCGCCCCCACCGACGACCCGGCGCTCGCCGCGATCCACGACCGCCAGCCCGTCATGCTCGACCCGGCGCGCTGGGACGCGTGGCTCGACCCGGACCTGACCGACCTCGACCGCGTGCAGGACCTCCTGCGCCGCTCGGCGGGCGCGGCGCCCGGCCTCGTCGCGACGCCGGTGTCCACGGACGTGAGCTCGGTGGCCAACGACGGGCCGCACCTCGTCGAGCCGGTCGAGCTCGACGTCCCGGTCACGCTCGACCTGGGGCTGGGCTGACCGCCGGCTCGACCTGGACCGGGCGCACCGGGCCGAGGCCGGGCAGCTCGCGCTCCTCGAGCTGGACGAGCCGCACCTCCTCGTCCTCGGCGAGCACGCCCGCCGTCGCCTCGTCGGTGAGCACGGTGCCGGGCTCGGCCGCCGCGGTGAGCCGCGCGGCCAGGTTGACCGGCAGGCCGTACACGTCGCCGTACCGGGAGAGCACGTAGCCCCAGACCAGGCCCACGCGGACCGGCGTCGGGCCGCTGGCGTGGAACTCCTGCGCGAGGGAGAGCGCCACCGCCGCGCCGTGCCTCGGGTCGTCGGCGACGAAGAACACGGCGTCCCCGAGCGTCTTGACCACGCGCCCGCCGGCCAGCATGACGACGTCGCGCGCCCGCGTCTCGAAGCCCTGCACGAACGCGGCGAGCTCGTCCGCGGTCATCCCGGCGGTCCGCGCGGTGAAGGAGACGACGTCGGCGAAGCCCACGGCGAGCGCGCGCGGCAGGCGGTTCTCCTCGCCGTCGGTGCGCGAGTCGGCGACCTGGGCCGCGATCCGGCGCGCGTGCGCGAGGAGCTGGCGCCGCCAGGCGTGGACCAGCTGCTCCTGCAGGAGCGGCACCGCGTCGGCGAGGCGGTCGAGGAGGAGGAGGCGGGCGCTCGCGTCGTCGAGCCGGTAGGTGCGCGCGACGTGCTCGACGAGCGCCTCGAGCTGCCAGACGGCGAGGCGGTCGGTGAGGTGGCCGACCGAGCGGACCATCTGCGCGGAGACCTCGGGGCTCACGGTGCTGCGCTCGGTCGCCTCGAGCAGCCGGGCGAGGACCTCGACGTCGTACTCGGTGAGCACCTCGGCGTCGAGGTCCTCGGACGAGCCGAACGGCTGCCACAGCGTGAGGACCCGTTCGACCGGCACGCCGAGCCGCGCGGCGAGGTCGCCGATGCTCAGGCCAGCGCGCGCGCCGAGGAGACGCTGCTCGAGACGTGCCAGCGTGGACGTCTCGGGTGTCTCCTCCTCCGTCACCTCCCCAGGGTAACCAGCGACGTGACGTAGATCACATCCGGACATGCGCGACATCCCCGGCCAGGACGGCGTGCACCCGTCCGGACCGGTCGGCCACCCGCAGGGCGCCGTCGGCACCGAGGGAGACCGCCTCCCCCTCCAGGACGTCGCCGCCCGGACGCTCGACGCGCACCGGCGAGCCGAGCGTCGCGCACACCGCCGCGACCGCGGCCGCGAGCTCCGCCGACGCCGCGTCGCCGTCCGCCGTGCGCCACGCGTCGTCGAGGCGGACGAGCTCGCCCACGACGCCCGCGAGCAGGCCCACGCGGTCCACCGGACGGCCGACCGCCGCGAGCGACGTCGCGTGCGGCACGGGCAGCGAGCCGGCGGGCTGGCCCACGTTGACCCCGATGCCGAGCACGGCGGCGTCACCGCCGGGGGCGAGCTCCCCCAGCACCCCGGCGACCTTGCGGTCCCGCCCCCAGCCGGGCACGTCGTCGTCCCCCGCGCCCGGCAGCAGGACGTCGTTGGGCCACTTGAGGACCGCCTCGACCCCCAGCACCGCGAGCGCGCGCACGACGGCGAGCCCGCCCAGCAGCGGGAGCCAGCCCAGGGCGTGCCGCGGCACGCGCGGGCGCAGCAGCACCGACGCGGTCAGGGCGAGCCCGGGCGGGGTCTCCCACGTGCGGCCGGCGCGCCCGCGCCCGGCGGCCTGGTGGTCGGCGACGAGCACCGAGCGGTCCGGCCAGCCCTCGCGGGCCCCGGCGAGCAGGTCCGTGGACGTGGAGCCCGTGCGCTCGACGACGACGATGCGCCCGAGCCCGGGACCGACCGCCCGCTCCAGGGCGGCCACGACGGCGTCGCGGTCCAGTGCCACACAACCACGCTACGCCGCCCCACGCCCGCCCCCGACCCACTCACCCCCGCCCCCTCACCCCCGCGAGTTCGAGAGTTTCCGGCGAGTTCGAGAGGTCGGACCTCTCGAACTCGCCGGAAACTCTCGATGTCGACGCCGGGGCGGTTGTGGAGCGGGCACACCTCGCGGAGCCTGACACGGTCGAATCTGCACACGCGCATGTGGGGATCCGACAACTACCCTCGACCGGGTGACGGACACCAGCGTGGCCGGGACGGGCACCGGGACGGGCAGCGGCACGACCGCCGCCAAGATCGCGGACCTCGAGCACCGGCGGGAGGCCGCCGTCGACGCCGCCGAGGAGAACGCTGCGGCCAAGCAGCACCCCCGCGGCAAGAAGACGGCGCGCGAGCGGATCGCCGCGCTGCTCGACGAGGGCAGCTTCGTCGAGATCGACGCGCTCGTCCGGCACCGCTCCACCGCCTTCGGGATGGGCGCCAAGCGCGTGCCGGGGGACGGCGTCGTCGTCGGCCACGGCACGATCGACGGGCGCCAGGTGTGCGTCTACAGCCAGGACTTCACGGTCTTCGGCGGCTCCCTCGGCGAGGCGCACGGCCAGAAGATCACCAAGGTCATGGACCTCGCGCTGCGCACGGGCGTGCCGCTCATCGGGATCCTCGACGGCGGCGGCGCGCGCATCCAGGAGGGCGTCGCGGCGCTCACCCAGTTCGCGGAGATCTTCCGCCGCAACGTCGCCGCGTCGGGCGTCATCCCGCAGATCTCGCTCATCCTCGGCCCGAGCGCCGGCGGCGCGGTCTACTCCCCCGCCCTGACCGACTTCGTCGTCATGGCGGACGGGACGTCGCACATGTTCATCACCGGCCCGGACGTCATCCGCGCCGTGACCGGCGAGGACGTCGGCTTCGAGGAGCTCGGCGGCGGCACCACCCACAACGCGCGCTCCGGCGTCGCGCACTACCTCGGCGCGGACGAGGACGACGCGATCGACTGGGTGCGCACCCTGCTCGGCTACCTGCCCAGCAACAACCTCGCCGACCCGCCCGTGTGGGAGGGCGAGGAGGCCGAGCCCGGCATCACCGAGGCCGACCGCGAGCTCGACGCGCTCGTCCCGGACTCCGACGCGCAGCCCTACGACATGCGGACCGTCGTGGAGCACGTGCTCGACCACGGCGAGCTGTTCGAGGTGCAGGCGATGTACGCGCCGAACGTGCTCGTCGGGTTCGGGCACGTCGAGGGGCACCCCGTCGGCGTCGTCGCGAACCAGCCGCTGCACATGGCGGGCACGCTCGACATCAACGCCGCCGAGAAGGCCGCCCGGTTCGTGCGCACGTGCGACGCGTTCAACATCCCGGTGCTCACGTTCGTCGACGTGCCCGGGTTCCTGCCGGGCACCGACCAGGAGTGGAACGGCATCATCCGCCGCGGCGCGAAGCTCATCTACGCCTACGCCGAGGCGACCGTCCCGCTCGTCACCGTCATCACGCGCAAGGCGTACGGCGGCGCCTACATCGTCATGGGCTCCAAGCAGCTCGGCGCCGACGTCAACCTCGCCTGGCCGACGGCGCAGATCGCCGTCATGGGCGCGGGCGGCGCCGTGAACATCCTCCAGCGGGGCGCGCTCAAGGCGGTTGCCGACGCCGGCGGCGACGTCGAGGCCGAGCGCGCCCGCCTCGTCCGCGAGTACGAGGAGGCCCTGGTGAACCCGTACGACGCCGCCGAGCGCGGGTTCGTCGACGCGGTCATCGCCCCGTCCGAGACCCGGCTGCAGGTGGTCCGCGCGCTGCGCGCCCTGCGCACCAAGCGCGCGACCCTGCCCAGCCGCAAGCACGGGAACATCCCGCTGTGACGCCCCAGGTGCGGGTGCTGCGCGGCGCCCCCGACGACCTCGAGCTCGCGGCCCTCGTCGCCGGCATCGTCGCGGGCCGGGCGCAGGCGTCGGCCGGTCCGTCCGCGGCGGCCCGGCGCGCGGCGGAGGACCGACGCCGCTGGGTCGACGGCGCCCAGCGGCTGCGCGGCCCGCTCGCCCGCGGCGGCGACGCGTGGCGCTGGAGCGGCCGGGCCTGACCGGCGTCGGGCGTGAGAATCCCCTCGCGCTCCCGGTCCCCGCTCCCGGAGGATGCCTGCGTGTACGTCCCCGCTCACTTCTCCGTCGACGACGCCGCGGCGCGCGAGCTGCTCGCCTCCGTCGGCGTCGCCCACCTCGTCACGGCCACCGAGGCCGGCCTGCTCGCGACCCGGCTGCCCTACGTGTGGGCGCCCGAGGTCGGCGAGCACGGCGCCCTCCAGGCGCACGTCGCACGCCCGAACGACCAGTGGCGGCTACCGCCCCTGGGCGAGGCCCTGGCGATCGTGCACGGCCCGGACGGGTACGTGACGCCGTCGTGGTACGCGGCGAAGGCCGAGCACGGGCGGGTCGTGCCGACGTGGAACTACGTCACCGCGCACGTGTACGGGCGCCTTGTCGTGCACGACGACCAGGACTGGCTCACCGACCACGTGCGCCGCCTGACCGGGCGCTTCGAGGCCGGCCGCGAGGAGCCGTGGGCCCTGGAGGACGCGCCGCCGGCGTTCGTCGCCGCCCACCTGCGCGCCGTCGTCGGGCTCGAGCTCCGGATCACCCGCGTCGAGGCGAAGGCGAAGGTGAGCCAGAACCGCTCGGAGGCGGACCGGGCCGGCGTGGCCGCCGGGTTCGACGCCGAGGGCCACGCCGCGATGGCCGGGGCCGTCCGGAACCCGCCGCCCCGCGCGCGCTGACCCGCCGGCAGCGCTCACGCGTCGGCGCCCGCGTGCGTCGCGCGGTACAGGTCGGTCAGGGCCATGATCTCCGCGCCGTGGTGGACGAGCTCGCGGTTCATGTGCAGCACCAGGTGGCCGAAGGGCGCCCGCGCGTCCACCGGTGTCGCCGTGCTCAGGCCGACCGTGAGCACCTCGTCCTCGGCGAGGCCGGCGACCCCGGCCCGCCACGCGTCCACCCACCGCTCGAGCTGCGCGACGGCCGGGCCGACCTCGCCCGCGACGTCCAGGTCCGTCCGCCGCAGGCGGTGCTCGCCGAACGTCCAGTCCCAGCGCTCCAGGAAGCCCTCGGTGAGGTGGGCGACGAGCCACGCGATCGTGCGCGGCGTCGGCGCGTCCGCCCCGCCGGGCCACTCGGCCACCCACGCGCCGGTCCCGAGCGTGCGCGGCGTGCGCTCGGCGCCGCGCGGCACCACGTTCAGCGCACCCGGCACGGGCTCCCAGCGGAACTCCTCGGCGCCGACCGTGCGCAGCCGGGCCCGCAGCTCGAGCCAGGAGAACTCCAGCTGGCCGAGCAGCATCGCGTGCGCGCTGGGCCGTTCGAGGATCGACCAGTCGAACTCAGGCGCCCCGTGGGCCGGCGACTCGGTCATCGGCTCCCCCTCCCCCTGCCGGCCCCCGGCGGGCCGCCCCTCGCACGCTAGGCGCCGCCCCCGACACGTCCGGCCCCGGGCCGCGGAACGGGGCCCGCCGGTTGGTCGTAAGGTCGGTCCATGACCGACCCCGCTCCCGCCCCCACCGGGGCTGCCCAGCCCGCCGCGCCGTCGCGCGCGCCCACCGCCGTCGACGCCGTCGCGGAGCAGTACCTGCAGACCTACTGCCGGCTCAACCCGCTCGCGGCCACCGCGATGGGCGTCACCGGCTACGACCACCTCATGACCGACCTGTCGCCCGCCGGCCTGGACGCCATGGCCGACGCCGCGCGCGAGGTGCTCGCCGAGCTCGACACCGGGCACGCCGCCGACGAGGTGGACGAGGTCACGATCGCGGCGATGCGGGAGCGCCTCGGACTCGAGCTCGAGCTCCACGAGGCGGACGAGTGGCTCGGCCAGCTCAACAACATCGCCTCGCCGGTGCAGGAGCTGCGGGACGTCTTCGACATCATGCCGACGTCGACCCCCGAGCACTGGGAGAACATCGCGTCGCGCCTCGCCGCGCTGCCCGACGCCGCCGCCGGCTACGTCGAGTCCCTGCGCCTGGCCGCCTCGCGCGGCCGCGTCGCCCCGATCCGCCAGGTGCGCGAGTGCATCACGCAGGCCGAGGAGCTCGCGGGCGACGGCTCGTTCTTCGCCACGTTCGTCGAGGGGCCGGCCGTCGACGCCGCGCTCGACGACTCCGCCGCCTGCCAGGCGATCCGCAAGGCGCTCGCCGAGGGCGCCGACGCCGCCCGCCGCGCCTACGGCGAGCTGGCCGCGTTCCTGCGCGACGAGCTCGCGCCGCAGGCGCCCGAGGCGGACGCCGCGGGCCGCGAGCGCTACCCGCTGTGGTCGCAGTACTTCCTCGGCGCGCGCGTGGACCTCGAGGAGACCTACGAGTGGGGGCTCGCCGAGCTCGCGCGCGTCGTCGCCGAGCAGGAGGCCGTGGCCGCCGAGATCGCCGGCCCCGGCGCGAGCGTCGCCGACGCCGTCGCTGCGCTCGACGCGGACCCGAGCCGGCGCCTCGAGGGCACCGAGGCCCTGCGCGCGTGGATGCAGGAGACGTCCGACGCCGCGATCGCCGCGCTCGACGGGGTGCACTTCGACATCCCCGAGCCGGTGCGGCGCCTCGACTGCCGCATCGCCCCGACGCAGAGCGGCGGCATCTACTACACCGGCCCGTCCGACGACTTCTCGCGGCCCGGCGCGATGTGGTGGTCGGTGCCGCCGGACGTCACGACGTTCAACACGTGGCGCGAGAAGACGACCGTCTACCACGAGGGCGTCCCGGGCCACCACCTGCAGATCGGCCAGGCCGTGTACCTGCGCGACACGCTCAACGCGTGGCGCCGCCTCGCCTGCTGGGTGAGCGGGCACGGCGAGGGCTGGGCCCTGTACGCCGAGCGCCTCATGGCCGACCTCGGGTTCCTCGACGACCCGGGCGACCGCCTCGGCATGCTCGACGGCCAGCGCATGCGTGCGGCCCGCGTCGTCGTCGACCTGGGCGTGCACCTCGGCCTGCCCTGCCCCGCCGAGTGGGGCGGGGGCACGTGGGACGCGGACAAGGCCTGGGAGTTCCTCAAGGCCAACGTCAACATGCCGGAGTCGTTCATCCGGTTCGAGCTCAACCGCTACCTCGGCTGGCCGGGCCAGGCGCCCGCCTACAAGATCGGCCAGCGGCTGTGGGAGCAGGCGCGCGACGAGTACCTCGCCGGCGCCCGCGCGCGCGGCGAGGAGGGCGACCTCAAGGCGTTCCACGCCCGCGCCCTGGCGGTCGGCTCGGTCGGGCTCGACGTCCTCCGGGACGCCCTGCGGTGAGGCTGGTCCTCGGGTCGGCCTCGCCGGCGCGGCTGACGACGCTGCGCGCGGCGGGGCTCGACCCGCAGGTGCGCGTCTCGGGGGTGGACGAGGACGCGGCGCTCGCCGCGGCCCGCGCGGCCCGCGGTCACGGCCTCGACGTGGCCGACGACGTCCTCGTGCTCGCGCGCGCCAAGGCGGAGGCCGTGGCCGCCGACCTGCGCGCGGAGGGGGACGCGGGCGCGGACGTCGTCGTGCTCGGCTGCGACTCGATGCTCGAGCTCGACGGCGCCACGTTCGGCAAGCCCGGCACCGCGGACGAGGCGCGCGCCCGGTGGCGGCTCATGCGCGGGCGCCGCGGCGTCCTGCACACGGGCCACTGGCTCGTGGACCTGCGCGACGGCCGCGGCGTGGGCCGCACGGCCTCGACGGTCGTGCACTTCGCCGACCTCGACGACGCCGAGATCGACGCGTACGTCGCCACCGGCGAGCCGCTCCAGGTCGCGGGCGCGTTCACGGTCGACGGGCTCGGCGGGCCGTTCGTCACCGGCGTCGAGGGCGACCACCACGCCGTCGTCGGGGTGAGCCTGCCCCTGCTGCGCGAGCTGCTCGCCGAGGTCGGCGTCGCGATCACCGACCTCTGGGCGCCGCGCGGCCGGGCGGGCGGGGCCGCCGCGTCCTGACCGGCAGCCGGGCGGGCGGGGCCGCCGCGTCCTGACCGGCGGCCGGGCGGGCGGGGGCCGGCGCGTCCTGACCGGCGGCCGGGGACGGCCGAGCACGGGACCGCCCACGTCGCGTGGTCGGCGCGCCACAACCGCCGACGGCGGCGGTTGGCGGGTGGGGACAGTCTTGCCGGGCGGACCCCCGCGGTGCACGGGCGCCGGGGCCGCTGACGTTACGGTGAGGCGTGCTCGCTGCGCCCCCGACCCGGCCCGCCATCGGCAAGGTGCTCATCGCCAACCGCGGTGAGATCGCCGTGCGCATCGCGCGCGCCTGCGCCGACGCGGGCATCGCCGCGGTCGCCGTCTACGCCGACCCCGACCGCGAGGCCCTGCACGTCCGCCTGGCCGACGAGGCCTACGCCCTGCACGGCGCACGGGCGGCCGAGACGTACCTCGACGCCGCGAAGATCGTCGACGTCGCGCGGCGCTGCGGCGCCGACGCGGTGCACCCGGGCTACGGCTTCCTCGCGGAGAACGCGGACTTCGCGCGCGCCGTCCTCGACGCGGGCCTGGTCTGGATCGGCCCGCCCCCGGAGGCCATCGAGGCGCTCGGGGACAAGGTCCGCGCGCGGCACATCGCCCAGCGCGTCGGCGCGCCGCTCGTGCCGGGCACGGCCGAGCCGGTGTCCGACGTCGCCGAGGTGCACGCGTTCGTCGCCGCGCACGGCCTGCCCATCGCGATCAAGGCGGCCTTCGGCGGCGGCGGCCGCGGGCTCAAGGTGGTCCGCGACGCGGCGGAGGTCGACGCGCAGTTCGAGTCGGCCGTGCGCGAGGCGACGGCCGCCTTCGGCCGCGGCGAGTGCTTCGTCGAGCGCTACCTCGACGCGCCTCGCCACGTCGAGACGCAGTGCCTCGCGGACGCGCACGGCACCGTCGTCGTCGTCTCCACGCGCGACTGCTCGCTCCAGCGCCGCCACCAGAAGCTCGTCGAGGAGGCGCCCGCGCCGTTCCTGACCGACGAGCAGGAGCGCACGCTGCGCGAGGCGTCCGTGGCGATCCTGCGCGAGGCGGGCTACGTCGGCGCCGGGACGTGCGAGTTCCTCGTCGGCGCGGACGGCACCGTCTCGTTCCTCGAGGTCAACACCCGCCTGCAGGTGGAGCACCCGGTCACCGAGGAGGTCACCGGGATCGACCTCGTGCGCGAGCAGCTGCGGATCGCCGCGGGCGAGCCGCTCGGCTACACCGAGGTGCCCGTGCGCGGGCACTCGATCGAGTTCCGGATCAACGGCGAGGACCCCGCCGCGGGCTTCCTGCCGGCGCCCGGGCGCATCACGCGCCTGCGGCTGCCGGGCGGGCCTGGCGTGCGCGTGGACAGCGGCGTCGTCGAGGGCGACACGGTCTCGGGCGCGTTCGACTCGATGATCGCCAAGCTGATCGTCACCGGGGCAACGCGCACGCAGGCGATCGAGCGGGCCCGGCGCGCGCTCGCCGAGCTCGAGGTCGCGGGCATCCCCACCGTCGTGCCGTTCCACCGGGCGGTGCTCGAGGAGCCCGCGTTCGCCCCGGCCGACCCGGCCCAGCCGTTCTCCGTGCACACCCGCTGGATCGAGACCGAGTTCGCCGACCGGCTGCCCGGCCTCGCCGCGGGCGCCCGGCCGGCACCCGCGGAGGAGGGCGCGACCGCGGAGACCGAGCGCGTCGTCGTCGAGGTGGGCGGCAAGCGGATCGAGGTCGTGCTCCCGGCGGGCCTCGGCCTGACCTCGCCGCGCACCCGGACCGGCCTCGCCCCGCGCCGCCCGCGGCGCGCCCCCGTGCGGGCCGCCGGGCGCCCGGCCGCGAACGGCACGACCCTCGCCTCCCCGATGCAGGGCACGATCGTCAAGGTGGCCGTCGCGGAGGGCGACGTCGTGGCCGAGGGCGACCTCGTCGTCGTGCTCGAGGCGATGAAGATGGAGCAGCCGCTCGTCGCGCACCGGTCCGGACGGGTGACCGGCCTGGCGGCCGAGGTCGGGACGAGCGTGAGCGCGGGCACGCCGATCTGCGAGATCGTCGACGCGCCCGCCGAGGCGTGACGGGGTGACGCTCGCCCGCGGGGACGCGTGGCTCGAGTGCGCGTGCGGCCGTCGGCACTGGGGCCGCTTCGGTGCCGCGGGGCTCCTGCTCGCACGGCACCTGCCCGGCCCGCGCACGCAGGTGCTGCTGCAGCACCGGGCGCTGTGGAGCGACCAGGGCGGCACCTGGGGGCTGCCCGGCGGGGCGTTGCTCGAGGGCGAGGACCCGGTGGCGGGCGCGCTGCGCGAGGCCGCCGAGGAGGTCGGCGTCGACGCGACGCACCTGTCCGTGCTCGGCACGCACGTGCTCGACCACGGCACCTGGCGGTACACCACGGTGATCGCGGTGGCCACGGGACCGCAGCACCCGCGCCGCGCCGACGACGAGACGCTCGAGGCCGCGTGGGTGGACCTCGACGCCGTGACCGACCGGCCGCTGCTCGTCGCCTTCGGCGAGGCGTGGCCGACGCTGCGCGCCCGCGTCGAGGCGGGGCCCGCGCAGGGCTAGGCCGCGTACCTTGTCCTCGTGCCGACGACGACGCCCGCGCCCGAGCCCTCGCCCGACCCCGCCGTGACCGCCGACGCCCCGCCCCCGACGGCCCCGACGGCCCCGATGGCCCCGACCGCACCGGCACCCGGAGCGCCCGCCACGGCCGCGCCCGCCGGTCTGGCGGCCCTCGTGGCGGTGGCCGCCCTCGTCGCCCTCGAGGCGGTCCGCACGAGCGGCCCGCTGCTCGACATGGCGTTCGGCGTGGGCGTGGTGGCCGTGGCCGGGACCGCGCTCGGCACCTACCTCGCGCCCGGGCTGCTCGCGGCCCTGCTCGTCGCGGCGGGCCGACGCCGCCCGTTGGCCGCGGCCGTCGCCGGCGCTGCGGTGCTCGCCGTGCTCCGCCTCGTCCTGCAGGCGCTGACCGCCGGGGCGCGGTTCGCCGTCGGGCTCACCTCCGTGGCCCTCGCCGTGGCGGTGCTCGTGCTCGCGGCCGCGGCGCTCGCCGGCCGCGCGGGCGGCGGCCGGGCGGCCGCACGGTCCGTCGCGCTCGGCCTGGCCGCCGCGCTGGGCCTGCAGCTCGCCCTCGGCTCGTGGGACGCGCCGTGGCGGCGCGACGTCCTCGGCTGGGCGGTCGCCGCGGCCCTCGCGGCCGCGCTGCTCGCCGCGGCGTGGGCGGCCCGCGGCGCCGACGCGCCCGCGCGCCCGGGCCGTCTGTGGGCGCTCGGGCCCGCGCTCGGCCTCGGCGCGATGGTCGCGGCGAACCCCGCGTTCGTCGCGTCCCAGGCCGGCACGCCGCTGGTCGGCGCGGGCGCGCTCCTCGGCCTGGCCTGGCTCGCCGCCGGGCGCGACCGCCGGCCCGCCTGGACCGACGCCGTCGCCCTGCCCCTCGTCCTCGCCGGCACGTACCTCGCGCCCGACGCCGGGTGGGCGCCCGTCGCGCTCGTGGCAGTCGCGCTGCCGCTCGTGGTCGCGTCCGCGCTCGCCCGCGCCCTGGAGCCCGCGCCCGGCGCCGGCCCCGCCCGCCCGTGGCGCGCCGCCGGCGCCGCGAGCCTCGTCGGGCTGGGGGCGATCCTCCCGCTGCTCGGCTACCAGATCGACTACGACATCCCGCTGCCGTTCCCCAACTGGCTCGTGCCCGTGGCGGCCGCCCTCGCGCTCGGCCTGGCCGGGGTGCGACGCGGGACGCGGCCGGTGCAGGACGCAGCGCAGGACGCAGCGCCCGACGCCGTGCCTGCCCCGGCCGCCCGGCCCCTGCGCGGTCTCGCGCTCGCCGCGGCCGGCCTGCTCGTCGTCGGCGCGGTCGTGGCGGGCGCGCAGGCGCTCCTGGGCCCCGCCGACCCGGCGCAGCGGGACGAGGTCGTCCTGCTGAGCTGGAACCTGCACTACGGTGTCGACCCGGCCGGCGCGGTCGACCTCGAGGCGATCGCGCGGACCATCGAGGCGGAGGACCCCGACGTCGTCGCGCTGCAGGAGGTCAACCGCGGCTGGGTGCAGGGCGGCGGCGCCGACATGGCCACCTGGCTCGCCCAGCGCCTGCGCATGCGCGTGACCTTCGCCCCCGCGGCCGACCGCCAGTTCGGCAACGCGGTCCTCACCCGCGGCGACCTGTCCGACGCCGTCGCGCTCGAGCTCCCGTACGGGGCGGGCCCGCAGGGTCGGTCGGCCGCGTCCGCCGACGTCACGCTGCCCGCGGGCACGCTGCGCGTCACGTCCGTGCACCTGCAGCACCGCGACGAGAACACGCCGACCCGCCTCGACCAGCTGCGCACGCTGCTCGCCGCCGAGCAGCACCGCGCGGCGGTCGTCGCGGGCGACCTCAACGCCCAGCCGGGCCGGCCCGAGATCGACCTGGTCACCGGGGCGGGTTTCCTGTCCGCGGTGGACGAGGTCGGTGACCCCGCCGCGCTGACGATCCCGAGCACCGGCCCGGAGGAGCGGATCGACTGGGTGTTCTGGCGCGCCGACGGACCGGTGGCCGCGACCGAGGCGCGGGTGCTCACGCAGGCGCGGGCGAGCGACCACCTGCCGATCGTCGTGCGGCTCGTCCCGGTCGACGGGCGGGCGTCGTCCCGGTCGGCCGCCGCGGACTGAGCCGACCGCCGGCACGACCGGGCAGGGCGGGCTCAGTCGAGGCGCACCGGCAGCAGCCGGGCCACCTCGGCGATCGACCCCGACAGCGAGGGGTACACCGTGAAGGCGTGCGCGACGTCGTCGGCGGTGAGGCGCTGCGCCACGGCCAGGGTGACCGGGAAGATGAGCTCGCCCGCGCGCGGGGCGACCACGACGCCGCCGAGGACCGTGCCCGTCGTCGCCTGCGCGAAGAGCTTCACGAAGCCGTCGCGCATGCCGAGCATCTTCGCCCGCGGGTTGCGCGCGAGCTCCAGGCGGCTCGTGACGTAGCGGGTGCCCGCAGCGTCGAGGGCCCGCTGGGACGCGCCGACGCTCGCGATCTCCGGCGCGGTGAAGACGTTCGCGGCCACGGTGCGCAGGTCGAGGGGCGTGACCGCCTGGCCGAGCGCGTGCTCCATCGCGATGCGCCCCTGCATCGCGGCGACGGAGGCGAGCGGGAGCACGCCCGTGCAGTCCCCGGCCGCGTAGACACCGGGCGCCGTCGTGCGGGACACGCGGTCCACCTCGACGTGGCCGGACTCCGTGAGCGCGACGCCGCTCTCCTCCAGGCCCATCCCCCGCGTCGACGGCACCGAGCCGACCGCGAGCAGGCAGTGGCTGCCCTCGACGGTGCGCCCGTCGGTGAGCGTGACGACGACGCCGTCGCCCGCCCGCCGCACGGACGCCGCGCGCGAGCGGCCGAGCACGGTCATCCCGCGCGACCGGAAGACCTCCTCGATGACCGCCGCCGCGTCCGGGTCCTCGCTCGGCAGCACCTGGTCCCGGGAGGACACGAGGACGACGTCGCAGCCGAGCGCCCCGTACGCCCCCGCGAACTCCGCGCCCGTGACGCCCGAACCGACGACGACGAGCCGCTCGGGCAGCGCGTCGAGGTCGTACACCTGGGTCCAGTCGAGGATCCGCTCCCCGTCGGGCACCGCGTCGGGCAGCACGCGCGGGCGCGCACCGGTGGCCAGCAGGACGGCGTCGGCGGCGAGCTCGGTCCCGGCGTCGGCGCCCTCGGCGACGACCACGCGGCCCGGTCCGTCGAGCCTGCCCAGCCCGGCGAGCACGCGCACGCCCTCGCCCTCGAGCCGGGCGCGGATGTCGCGCGACTGGGCGGCGGCCAGCTCGCGGACGCGCGCGTTGACGCGGCCCAGGTCGACCTCGAACGGGCCGGGCGCGTCGCGGTCCCCCGCGCTGCGGATGCCGAGCTCGGGCGCGCGGGCCGCGATCGTCATCCACTCCGCGGTCGCGATGAGCGTCTTCGACGGCACGACGTCGGTGAGCACGGCCGCGCCGCCGAGGCCGTGCCGCTCGACGAGCGTCACCTCGGCGCCCGCGCGGGCGGCCACGAGGGCCGCCTCGTACCCGCCCGGTCCCCCGCCGACGACGACGACCCGCGGCCGGCGCCGCCCGACCGTTGGGGCCGGGTCCGGCCGGGGCTCGGGGACGCCGGGCGTGGTCGCGGTCACGTGGCCATTCTGCCGTCGGCGGCCGTGCGTCACCCGTCGGCGCGGGCGGGCACCCGTCGGAGGTCGCGCACCTCCGGTCGGGGATAGCCTCGACGCATGACGACCCACGTACCGGACCTCGACGACCCGAGGACCGATCCCTTCGACGCCGCCCACGCCGCGGCGGCCGCACTCGCCGAGGCCACGGGCGTGGCCCGGCACGACGTCGCCCTGGTCCTCGGCTCCGGCTGGGGCGGGGCGGCCGACCTCATCGGCGAGACGGTCGCGGAGGTGCCCGCCCAGGAGATCCCGGGCTTCGCCGCCTCCGCCGTCCCCGGGCACGGCGGCACGCTGCGCTCGGTGCGCCTGGCCGACGGCGAGCGCCACGCGCTCGTCCTCGGCGCCCGGACCCACCTGTACGAGGGCCGCGGCGTGCGGCGCGTCGTGCACGGCGTGCGCACCGCGGCCGCCGCGGGCGCCCGCACGCTCGTCCTCACGAACGGCTGCGGCGGGCTCGACCCGTCATGGGGCCCGGGCACGCCCGTGCTCATCAGCGACCACATCAACCTCACCGCGACGTCCCCGCTCGAGGGCGCGACGTTCGTCGACCTCACCGACCTGTACTCCGCGCGCCTGCGGGCGCTGGCCCACGAGGTGGACCCCGACCTGCCCGAGGGCGTGTACGCCCAGTTCCCCGGGCCCCACTACGAGACGCCCGCCGAGGTCGCGATGGCCGGGCGGATGGGCGCGCACCTCGTGGGCATGTCGACCGCGCTCGAGGCGATCGCCGCGCGGCACGCCGGGCTCGAGGTGCTCGGCATCTCCCTCGTCACGAACCTCGCCGCGGGCGTGGGCGCCGAGCCGCTCGCGCACGACGAGGTCCTCGAGGCCGGCCGCGCCGCGGGACCGCGGATCAGCCGGCTCCTCGCCGAGATCGTGCGGCGGCTCCCGTGAGCGCCCCGACGCACCTCGACCCGGAGCTCGCCGCGCGCGTGCGGGCCTGGATCGACGACGACCCCGACCCCGAGACCGCGCGCCACCTCGCCGACCTGCTCGACCTGGCCGGCGAGCGCAACGGCGACGAGACGATGCAGATGGCGGCCCGCCAGGAGCTCGCGGACCGGTTCGCCGGCTTCCTCGAGTTCGGCACCGCCGGCCTGCGCGGCGCCCTCGGCGGCGGCCCGAACCGGATGAACCGCGCCGTCGTCATCCGCGCCGCCGCGGGCCTGCTGCGCTACCTCACGGACACGCTCGGCGCCGAGGCCCGGCCGCGCGTGGTCATCGGCTTCGACGCCCGGTACCAGTCCGACGTCTTCGCGCGCGACACCGCGGCCGTGGTGACCGCGGGCGGTGGCGAGGCGCTGCTCCTGCCGCGCCCGCTGCCCACGCCCGTGCTCGCGTTCCTCGTGCGCCGCCTCGACGCCGACGCCGGCGTCATGGTCACGGCGAGCCACAACCCGCCGCAGGACAACGGCTACAAGGTCTACCTCGGCGGCCGCGTCGTCACCGGCGCGGGCCGCGGCGTGCAGATCGTGCCGCCGCACGACGCCGAGATCGCGGCCCGGATCGCGGCGGTGCCGTCCGTGACGTCGGTGCCGCGCGTGGAGGGCGGCTGGACCGTCCTCGGCGAGGAGGTCGTCGAGGCCTACCTCGAGGCCGTCGGAGCGCTCGCCGACCCCGGCTCCCCGCGCGACCTGCGCATCGTCACGACGTCGCTGCACGGCGTCGGCGGCGAGCTCGTCGGCCGCGTCCTCGCCGGGGCCGGCTTCACCGACGTGCACCCGGTGCCGGAGCAGCTCTCGCCCGACCCGGCGTTCCCCACGGTGGCGTTCCCGAACCCGGAGGAGCCCGGTGCGATCGACCTCGCCCTCGCGCTCGCGCACTCCATCGGCGCGGACCTGGTCATCGCCAACGACCCCGACGCCGACCGGTGCGCCGCGGCGGTGCGCGACCCACGCGCGGCCACGGCGACCGGGGCCGACGTGGCCCGTGCCGCCGGCTGGCGGATGCTGCACGGCGACGAGGTGGGCGCGCTCCTCGGCTCGGCCGCCGCGCGCCGGGCCGCCGGGGGTGACGGCGTCCTGGCCAACTCGATCGTGTCCTCGCGCCTGCTCGGGCGGATCGCCGCGGAGCACGGCCTGGCGCACCGCGAGACCCTCACCGGTTTCAAGTGGATCTCGCGCGTCGAGGGGCTCGTGTTCGGCTACGAGGAGGCGCTCGGCTACTGCGTCGCCCCGGACGTCGTGCGCGACAAGGACGGCCTGTCCGCGGCGCTCCTGCTCGCCCAGCTCGCCGCGCAGGTCAAGGCCGAGGGCCGCACGCTCGTCGACGTGCTCGACGACCTCGCCCTGCGGCACGGGCTGCACCTGACGGACCAGCTCTCGGCCCGGTTCTCCGACCTGTCGGCGATCGGCGCCACCATGGAGCGGGTGCGCCAGGCGCCGCCGACGACACTCGCCGGCTCGCCCGTCGTCCGGGTGGACGACCTCGCGCGCCCCGAGCCGGGCCCCGGCGCGCTGCCGCCCACCGAGGGACTGCGGCTGCTCGCCGAGGACGGCACGCGCGTCGTCGTCCGCCCGAGCGGCACCGAGCCGAAGGTGAAGTGCTACCTCGAGGTCGTGGTGCCGGTGCCCGAGACCGGCGAGGACCCGGTGGGCGAGGCGCGCCGGACGGCGCGGACGCGCCTGGACGCGGTCCGGTCCGACGTCGCCGCGGCCCTCGGGCTCGCGCAGGACTGACGCCGACGGGGGCCCCGCGGATCGCTCCGCGGGGCCCCCGTCGTCGTGCCGGCGGGTCGTCCCCGCCGGGCGGCTCAGTACCCCGAGCCCGCGCCCTCGTCGACCGGGGCGGCGTCGTCGAGCGTGTCGAGCACGGCCCTGGTGCCCGACAGGCCGAGGCGGGTCGCGCCGGCCGCGATCATGGCGCGCGCCGCGGCGCCCGTGCGGATGCCGCCGGAGGCCTTCACGCCGAGCCGACCGCCGACCGTGGCCGCCATGAGCTCGACGGCGTGCACGCTCGCGCCGCCGGCTGGGTGGAAGCCCGTCGACGTCTTCACGAAGTCCGCGCCCGCGGCCTCCGCGGCCCGGCAGGCACCGACGATCTGCTCGTCGGTGAGCGCGGCGGACTCGATGATGACCTTGAGCACGGTCGGCGCCGGCACGGCCGCGCGCACGGCGGCGATGTCCGCGCGCACCGCCTCGAAGTCCCCGGCGATCGCAGCGCCGACGTCGATGACCATGTCGATCTCGTCCGCGCCGTCGGCGACCGCGCGCGCGGCCTCCGCGGCCTTGATCTCGCTGCGGTGCTTGCCCGAGGGGAAGCCGCAGACCGCGGTCACCTTGATGTCCCCGGCGTCGACCGGGAGCATCGACGGCGAGACGCACACGGACCAGACCCCGAGGCTGCGGGCCTCCGCGACGAACGCGGCGACGTCGGCCGCGGTCGCCTCGGGCTTGAGGAGGGTGTGGTCGACCCTCCGGGCCACGGCCGCGCGGTCGAGGCGCGGGGCGTCGGTGGGGGTGTCGGGGGTGCTCATGCGCGGTGCCGTCCGTTCGCTGGTTCGGTGTAGGCGGGGATGATGACGTCGTCGACGAGCGCGGCGCGCTCCTCGAGCGGGCGGAACGCCGACCACGCGGCGGTGAGCGTGACGTCCCGCAGGTCCGCCCAGGTCCAGCCCGCCTCGGTGACGAGGCGGTACAGCTCCTCGGTGGCCGAGGTGCCGGACATCAGGCGGTTGTCGGTGTTGACGGTGACCGCGAAGCCGAGGCGCAGCAGCGCGGTCACGGGGTGCGCGGCGACCGAGGCGGCCGCGCCGGTCTGCACGTTCGAGGTCGGGCACAGCTCGAGCGGCACCTGCTGGTCCAGGACCCACCGGGCGAGCCGGCCGAGCCGGACGTCGGCGACGTCGAGCTCGTCGACCGGGACGCCGTCGGGCAGCTCGACGTCGTCGACGATGCGGGCGCCGTGGCCGACCCGCAGCGCGCCGGTCCGGTGCACGGCCTCCGCGATCGACTCCACGCCCGCGGCCTCCCCCGCGTGCACGGTCACCGGGAAGCTCGCCTCGCGCAGCGTGCGCAGCGCGCGCTCGTGGCGCATCGCCGGGAACCCGGCCTCGGGACCGGCCACGTCGAAGCCGACGACGCCGCGGTCCCGGTTCGCGAGCGCGAGGTCGGCGGTCCAGTCCCCCGCGTCCCGGTGCCGCAGCGCGGTGACGACCTGTCCGACGACGATGCGCCGGCCGAGCTCGGCGGCCTCCGCGACGCCCTCCGCCAGGCCGGCCTGCACGGCGTCGACGACCTGCTGCGGCTCCAGGCCCCGGGCCAGGTGCTGCTCGGGCGCGTAGCGCAGCTCGGCGAGCACGACGCCGTCCTCGGCGAGGTCGAGCACGGCCTCGCGCGCCACCCGGGTCAGCGCCTCGGCCGTCTGCATGACCGCGACCGTGTGGTCGAACGTCGTCAGGTAGCGCTCGAGCGAGCCGCTCGAGGCGCTCTCCACGAACCACGCGCCGAGCTCGGCGGGGTCGTGCGTGGGCAGCCGGTGCCCGACGGCCTCGGCGAGCTCGACCACCGTGGCGGGCCGGAGCCCGCCGTCGAGGTGGTCGTGCAGCGCGACCTTCGGCAGCGCCCGGACGGTCTCGCGATCGATCACGTCACTCCGCGGGGTAGTCGTCGTCGTCGACCGGCACGTCCAGGGCCTGGTCGAGCAGGTCGTGCTCCGCGGCGTCGTCGACCGGCCGGTCGCCGCGCCGGGGCGGGACGGGCGGCAGGCCGCCCGCGTCGAGGTGCTGGTCGAGGACGTCCGCCTCGGGCGCGTCGGCCGGGAGCTCCTCGGGCAGCTCGGGGGCCTCGTCGATCTCCGCCTCCTGGTCGGCACGATCCTCCGGGCTGTCCGGGGGGAGCAGTCCGGCGTCGATCCAGGTGCTGTCACCGGGTGTCGTGCTCATGCCACACCGCCTCTCGCTCGGGCCCGCGGCTCGGGCGTCTCCTCCATCCTGGCCGCCTGGTCGCGGGCGCGCCAACGTGGCCCCGACCTCGCCTCATGCCGGCAGCACGACCCAGACGAGGTGGCTCCAGCCGCCGAGCGCGTGGTGCGGGGTCCCGCCCGCGAGCACCGCGTCGTCGGCGGCGAGCACCGCCCCGCGCGCGGGCTCCCAGATGCGCAGGCCCGACGCCGGGCGGCCCCGTTCGCCGGGCACCGCGAGGACGACGTGCCGCGGCACGGCCGCCTGCCAGCCGCGCGTCCGGTCGCCGCCGGTGAGCAGCGGCACCGGGATCCCGGCGTCGAGCGCGGCGCCGACCCGCGCGCGCACGTCGGCCAGGTGCGCCCCGTCGGTGTCGTCGACGACCGCGTGCGTCCAGCGCACGCCCAGGAAGCGCGCGGTGCGGGCCAGGGCCCACGGCGGCGTGCCGAGCGACTCGGGCCACGGGACCGCGCCGAGCACCGCCCGGGAGGTCGCCGCGCGGTGCACCACGCGGTGCAGGGCGGCGAAGCGGGCCTGGGGAGGCGCGCCCGCGAGGCGGCGCAGCGCGGCGGGCGGGGCCGTCGCGAGCTCGGCCGGCCGGGCCTCGGGCAGGACGCGCCCGGTGGCCAGCCACAGGGCGAGCAGCGGGTCGCCCATCGCGGCGAGCATGGTCAGCACGGCCGGCCCGCACGTGCGCTCGGTCACCTGCCGTCCCACCCGGGCGAGCCGGACCTCGGGACGGCGCACCGCGTCCTGCTCGTCGGCCGACAGCTCGTGCCACACCCGCGCGAGCCCGTCCGCGGCGGCGGCGGAGCCGGTGGCCGCGAGCGCGCGCCGCCACGGCGCGGACCCGGGCGGGTCGGCCGCGACCACCTGCCCGGCGCGCCACGGCGGGGGCAGCCGCCGCCACAGGCCGAGGCTGCGCAGGAGCGGGCTCAGATGGCCGGGGACGACGGGCACGCTCAGGCCACCCGGTCGATCACCAACGGGCGCTCGGGCGGCCGGGAGCCCTCGGGCGCGACCGTGACGGCACCCTCGAGGGCAGCGCGGGCGCGCTCGAAGCGCTCGGGGGTGTCGGTGTGCAGCGTCATGAGCGGCTCGCCCGCGCGCACCACGGCGCCGGGCTTGACGTGGAGCTCCACGCCGGCGCCGGCCTGCACCTGGTCCTCCTTGCGGGCGCGGCCCGCGCCGAGGCGCCAGGCCGCCACGCCGACGGCGAGCGCGTCGAGCTCGACGACGACGCCGTCGGCCGGGGCCAGCACGTGCTCGGTCTCGCGCGCGGTCGGCAGCGGCGCGTCCGGGTCGCCGCCCTGCGCGGCGATCATGCGGCGCCACACGTCCATCGCGCGCCCGTCGGCGAGCGCGTCCGCGGGGTCGACGTCGTCGCGCCCGGCGGCCGCGAGCATCTCCCGGGCGAGCGCGAGGGTGAGCTCGACGACGTCGGCCGGCCCGCCGCCCGCGAGCACCTCGACCGACTCGCGCACCTCGAGCGCGTTGCCGACCGTCAGGCCGAGCGGCGTGGACATGTCGGTGAGCAGGGCGACCGTGCGCACGCCCGCGTCGGTGCCCAGGTCGACCATGGTCCGCGCGAGCTCGCGCGCCCGGTCGACGTCCTTCATGAACGCGCCCGAGCCCACCTTCACGTCGAGCACGAGCGCGCCCGTGCCCTCGGCGATCTTCTTGCTCATGATCGAGCTGGCGATGAGCGGGATGGCCTCGACCGTGCCCGTGACGTCGCGCAGCGCGTAGAGCTTGCGGTCGGCGGGGGCCAGGCCCGTGCCCGCCGCGCAGATGACCGCGCCGACGTCCTCGAGCTGGGCGGTCATCTCGGCGGTGGAGAGGGCCGCGCGCCAGCCCGGGATGGACTCGAGCTTGTCGAGCGTGCCGCCCGTGTGGCCGAGCCCGCGGCCGGACAGCTGCGGCACCGCGACGCCGCACGCGGCGACGAGCGGTGCGAGCGGCAGCGTGATCTTGTCGCCGACGCCGCCCGTGGAGTGCTTGTCCGCCGTCGGGCGGGACAGGCCGGAGAAGTCCAGCCGTTCGCCCGACGCGATCATCGCCGCGGTCCAGCGCGAGATCTCCGCGCGCTCCATGCCGTTGAGCAGGATGGCCATCGCGAGCGCGGACATCTGCTCGTCGGCCACGACGCCCCGGGTGTACGCGTCGACCACCCAGTCGATCTGCTCGTCGCTGAGGCGGCCGCCGTCGCGCTTGGTGCGGATGACGTCGACGGCGTCGAACGGCTCGGTCGTCGGGCTGGTCATGCGCGCTCCTCCAGGTCGGCCGGGCCGAACGCGTCCGGGAGCACGTCCCGCATCGTCCGGATCCCGCTCACGGTGTCCATGACCAGGTCCGGACCGCCGTGCTCGTACAGCAGCTGGCGGCAGCGCCCGCAGGGCATGAGGACGTTGCCGTGGCCGTCCACGCACGTGAAGGCGACGAGCCGCCCGCCGCCGGACGCGTGCAGCGCGCTCACGAGCCCGCACTCCGCGCACAGCGTCACGCCGTAGGACGCGTTCTCGACGTTGCACCCCACGACGACGCGGCCGTCGTCGACCAGCGCCGCCGCACCCACGGGGAACCGCGAGTAGGGCACGTACGCGCGGGTCATGACGTCCCGCGCGGCGGACCGCAGGGTCTCCCAGTCCACCTCGGGCACGTCCACTCCTTCCGTGGGCCCGGCGGGCCCGGTCACTCCTTCACGTACGGCACGCCGTCGGCCGCGGGCGCGCGGGACTTGCCCACGAGGCCCGCCACCGCGAGCAGGGTGACGACGTACGGCAGCATCAGCATGAACTGGCTGGGCACCGGCGCCCCGACCACGCTGAGCGCGTTCTCCAGGTTCGACGCGAAGCCGAACAGGAGCGCCGCGAACGCGGCCCGGACCGGGTCCCACTTGCCGAAGATGACCGCCGCGAGGGCGATGTAGCCGGCACCCGCGGTCATCTCCTTGCCGAACGACGACACCGACACGACGGTGTAGAACGCGCCGCCGATGCCGACCACGCCACCCGCGATGAGGACCGCGCGGTACCGGGTGCGCTCGACCTTGATGCCCACGGTGTCGGCGGCCTTCGGGTGCTCGCCGACCGCGCGCAGGCGCAGGCCCCAGCGCGTCCGGTAGAGCGCGAACCACACCACCGGCACGGCCAGGTACATCACGTAGACGACGAGCGACTGGTTGAACAGCGCGGGCCCGACGACGGGGATGTCCGCCAGCACGGGGATCCGCATCGGCGCGAAGCGCACCGTCTGGTTGAGGCGCTCGGCCTGCGGGACGAGGACCTCCGAGTAGAAGAAGCTCGTCAGGCCCACCACGAGCACGTTGAGCACGACACCGACGATGACCTGCTCGACGCGGTAGGTGATCGCGAAGACACCGAGGACCAGGGCGACGAGGACGCCGGCGAGGATCGCGGCGAACAGGCCCGCGTACGGGTTCTTCGTGATCGAGCCGACGACGGCCGCGCTGAACGCGCCCGCGAGCAGCTGGCTCTCGATCGCGATGTTGACGACGCCCGCGCGCTCGCCGATGACGCCGCCGAGGGCGCCGAAGACGAGCGGCACGGCCAGCAGCACCGCGCCGCCGATGAGGCGGGTGACCGGGAAGTCACGGTCGGAGCCGGCGCCGGCCCAGGCGAGGAACGCGACGAACCCGGCGAGCGCGAAGATCGCGGCGAGCCACATCGGCGAGGGCCGCCGTCGGGCGACGAGCAGCCACGCGGCGACGGTGACGAGCACCGCGACCGCGACGCAGACCCACGCGAGCGGCAGGCCGGGCACCGACGCGCTCGGGATCCGGATGCGCTCGGTCTCGGCCGAGAACCGGAAGTTGGCGTTGCCCTCGCGCGGCTGCAGCAGCAGGAGCAGCGCGAGCAGCGCCGTGACGACGGTGTACGCGATCGCCGGCTTGCGGCTGATCACCGTGACGTGACGGAGGTCCGCCTCGACGGAGCCCGACGAGGGGACGGTCGTCGCGGTCGTCGTGGTCATGCCGCCACCGCCTTCCGCTCGGCGCGAGCCGGGCGACGACGCCCCGGCTCAGGGATGCGGAACACCGCGCGCACGATCGGCGGCGCCGCGATGAACAGGACGATGAGGGACTGCACGACGGTGACGATCTCGATCGGCACGCCGACGGAGGCCTGCATGACCGAGCCGCCGGCCTTGAAGCCGCCGAAGAGGATCGCCGCGGCGAGCACGCCCAGCGGCCGCGACCGGCCGAGCAGCGCGACCGTGATGGCGTCGAAGCCGATCCCCGCGTCGATGTCGGAGCTGAAGCCCGTCGTGACGGTGCCCTGCACCTGCGTGGTGCCGGCGAGGCCGACGAGCGCACCGGCGACGAGCATGACCGACACGGTCACCCGGCGGATGTCGATGCCGGCCACGCGCGCGGCGTGCGGGTTGATGCCGACCGCGCGGTACTCGTAGCCCATCCGCGAGCGCTCGAGCAGCCACCACGTGAACGCGACCGCGACCAGCACGATGACGAAGCCGAGGTGCAGGTTGTGGCCCGGGAACAGGTCGGGCATCTGCGCCGACTCGAGCGTGGGCCGGGTCTTCGGGTTCGACGAGCCGGGCGCCTGCAGCAGGCCGGGCGTCGCGAGCGCGTAGGACAGCAGGTAGAACGCGACGTAGTTGAGCATGATCGTCGAGATCACCTCGTGCGCGCCCGTGAACGCCTTGAGGGCGCCCGCGATGCCCGCCCACAGCGCGCCGGCGGCCATGCCGACGACCATGGCGACGAGCATGTGCAGCGGCCAGGGCATGTGCCAGGTGAAGCCCACCCAGCCGGCCGCCGCCGCGGCGACGAGCATCTGCCCGCGGCCGCCGATGTTGAACAGGCCCGCGCGGAACGTCAGGGCGACGCCGAGGCCGGCCGCGATGAGCGGCGTCGCGCGCGTCAGCGTCTGCGTGAACGGCCGGATGGCCTGGCCGAAGGAGTCCGCCTCGAAGTCCCACACGGCGCCGCGGAACAGCGCGTAGTACGCGCCGCCGACGGCGTTGCCGATCGCGGAGAACGTGTCGCTCGGCCGGGAGAAGAAGTACCCGGAGGCCGCGCGCACGCTCTCGTCGGTGAACGCGATGAGGATCGACCCGGCGACGACCGCGAGGACGACGGCGCCGAGCGAGATCGCCCAGCTGCCGGTGACGATGCGCTGGAACACCGCGCGCAGCTGGTTGTCGGCCGTCTCCTGGACCTTGTCCGGCCCGGCGTCGGGCGACGACGCGACGGTGCTCTGGGCGGCCGCGCGCCCGTTCTCCGCCCCCGGCGTCGGCTCGCGCCCGGGGGTCCGCGGCTCCTGCGTGCCGCTCATGCTGCAGTCCCTTCCGCCGGCACGCCGGCCATCATGAGCCCGAGCACGTCGCGCGGCGTCGTCGCCGGGACGATGCCCACCACGCGCCCGCGGTACATCACGAGGATGCGGTCGCCCAGGCCGACGGCCTCGTCGAGCTCGGTGGACACCACCACGACCGGGACGCCCGCGTCCCGGGTCTCGACGATCCGCTTGTGGATGAACTCGATCGAGCCGACGTCGACGCCGCGCGTGGGCTGGCAGGCGACGAGCAGGCTCAGGTCGCGCGACAGCTCGCGGGCGAGGACCACCTTCTGCTGGTTGCCGCCCGAGAGGCGGGCGACCGGCTGGTGGATGCCCTGCGTGCGCACGTCGAACTCCTCGACCGCGCGCTCGGCGAACTCGTCGCGGTAGCGCAGCTGCAGCGCGCCCCGCCGGACGAAGGGCGGCCCGGAGATCCGGTCGAGCATGAGGTTCTCGGCGATGGAGAACTCCCCGACGAGGCCGTCGACGTTGCGGTCCTCGGGCACGAACCCGACGCCGAGCTCGAGGATCTCGCGCACCGACCGCCCGACGAGCTCGGTGCCGTTGAGCCTGATGCTGCCGGCGACGCCCGCCTGCAGCCCGAGGAGCGCCTCGGCGAGCTCGGTCTGCCCGTTGCCCTGGACGCCGGCGATCACGAGCACCTCGCCGCCGCGGACCGTGAAGGACACGTCGTCGACGAGGACGGCGCCGCGCGGGTCGGTGACCTCCAGGCCGGAGACCTCGAGCAGCGACTCGGTGTGCTTCGGGGCGTCCTTGCGCACGGTGAGCTCGACGGCGCGGCCGACCATCATCGCGGCGAGCTCGGCGTCGGTCATGTCGGGGGTCGCCTCGCCGACGACGGCGCCGCGGCGGATGATGGTGATCCGGTCGGCGACCTCGCGGACCTCGCGCAGCTTGTGCGTGATGAAGACGATCGCCGCGCCCGACTCCTTGAGCTGGCGCATGATCGCCATGAGCTCGTCGGTCTCCTGCGGCGTGAGCACCGCGGTGGGCTCGTCGAAGATGAGCACCTTCGCGTCCCGGGACAGCGCCTTGATGATCTCGATGCGCTGCTGCACGCCGACGGGCAGGTCCTCGACGAGGGCGTCCGGGTCGACGTGGAAGCCGAACCGGTCGGCGATCTCGCGGACCTTCGCGCGCGCCGCCTCGAGGTCGAGGCGGCCGCCGGCGGTGGTCTGCTCGTTGCCGAGCATGACGTTCTCGGCGACCGTGAAGACGGGGATGAGCATGAAGTGCTGGTGCACCATGCCGATGCCGGCGGCCATCGCGTCGCCGGGGCCGCGGAAGTGCTGGACCTCGCCGTCGAGGAGCACCTCGCCCTCGTCGGCCGTGTACAGGCCGTAGAGGACGTTCATGAGGGTGGACTTGCCCGCCCCGTTCTCGCCGAGCAGGCAGTGGATCTCGCCCGGCTCCACGGTGAGGGAGATGTGGTCGTTGGCGACCAGCGGTCCGAACCGCTTGGTGATGTCGCGGAGCTCGAGCTTCATCGCACGATCCTCGGGATGGGTGGTGGCGTCGGGTCGTCACGGGTCACCTGGGACCCGCGCGTGGTCCCGGGGGGAGGCGGGTCGCCTCCCCCCGGGACCACGTCAGTCGGTCACTGGTCCAGGTACGAGGTGACCTTGACCTCACCGGAGATGATCGCGTCGCGCAGCGCCTCGACCTCGGCCCACAGCTCCGCGTCGACCTTCGACTCGAAGTTGTGCAGCGGGGCGATGCCGACGCCGTCGTTCTCGAGCGTGCCGATGTAGGCCTCGGGGTCGAAGTTGCCCTGGCCCGCGGCCATGATCGCGTCGTAGACCGAGACGTCCATCTGCTTGAGGATCGACGTCAGGACGAGCTCCCGGGTGCTCGGGTCGGTCTCGTAGAAGTCGGCGTCGACGCCGATCAGCGCGATCTCGCGGCCGGAGTCGGCGATGGCGTCCATCGCGGACTGGTAGATCGGCCCGCCGACGGGGAGCAGGACGTCGACGCCCTGGTCGATGATGCCGGCCGCGACGTTCTTCGCGGTGTCGTTGGCCTCGAAGCCGCCGGTGAACTGGCCGTCGCTGCCGTCCCAGCCGATGACCTGGACGCTCGTGCCCTTGACCTCGTTGTAGTACTGGACGCCCTGGTAGAAGCCGTCCATGAAGATCGACACGGTCGGGAAGTTCATGCCGCCGAAGGTGCCGACCTTGCCGGTCTGCGAGTAGCCGGCCGACAGGTAGCCGGCGAGGAACGCGGCCTCGGCCGTGTTGTAGAGCAGCGGCTTGACGTTCTCGGCGTCCTTGGTGCCGTCGAAGTCGTTGTCCGCCGCGTCGTCGACGAGGACGTACTGGATGTCCGGGTTCGCCAGGGCGGACTCGACGGTCGCCGCCGAGAGCGCGAAGCCGACGGCCACGATCGTGTCGCAGCCGGCCGCCACGAGCGACTCGAGGTTCGGCTGGAAGTCGGACTCGGAGTCGGACTGGACCTCACGGAAGTCGGCACCGAGCTCCTCGGCCGCGCGCTTGGCGCCCTCGTAGCTCAGCTGGTTGAAGCTCTTGTCGTCGAAGCCACCGGCGTCGGAGACGATGCACGCCGTGTAGTCGATCGTCTCCTCCTGGGTCGGCTCCTCGCTGCCGCCGGGGGTGGTGGTCTCCTCCGGCTCGTCCGGGGCCGCACCACACGCCGCCAGGACCAGTGCAGCCGCGGTGCCGAGCACCGCAACCCTCATCGTCTTCTTCACGTGCCACTCCTGTGTTGTCGCCACGCATGTGCCACCAGGGCGGGCTCTTGTCGCTCAGTCACGGCGGGAGGCCGGCACCCGGTCGCTGGATGTACCTGAACCCTACTTCCGCCGCGAGGGAGGGTGTTACCGCCGAGTAGGTCAGCGGGCTGTGATGTTACGCATTCGGAATGTTGCGCAACGGCCGTGCAGGGGGCGCCGGGGCGGTCGCCCCCGCCGGCAGCGGGTGGCGCCCGGCGAGCAGCGCGGTGCGGGCGAGCACCCGGACGCCGACGCCGATCGCCGACTCGTCGACGACGAGGTCGCCCCGGTGCAGGTCGTACGACCGCCCGCCCGGGACCCGGGTGCCGAGGCGCGCCATCGCGCCGGGCGCCCGCGTGAGCAGCCACGCGAAGTCCTCCCCGCCGAGCGACTGCTCGGTCGCCACGACGGCGTCCTGGTCGAGCACGTCGCGCGCGGCCACCTCGAGCAGGCGCGTCGCGTGCACGTCGTTCTCCACGGGCGGCACGCCGCGCACGTGCTGCACCTCGACCTGCAGCGGGTAGGGCGCCACGACGTGCTCGACGGCGTCGCGCAGCAGGCCACCCGCCTCCTCCCAGGCGCGCGGGTCGAGGCAGCGCAGGGTGCCGCGCAGCGTGCCCGTGCTCGGGATCGCGTTGCCCGCGGTGCCCGCCTGCACGCTCCCCCACGTGAGGTTGACCCCGGCGCGCGGGTCGAGCCGCCGCCCGAGGATCGCGGGCACCTGCGTGACGAGCTGCCCGAGCGCGAACACCACGTCGCCCGTCAGGTGCGGCCGGGAGGTGTGCCCGCCGTCGCCGGTGAGCGTGATGGTGACGGGGTCCGACGCCGAGGTGATCGGCCCGGCGCGCGTGCCGACCTTGCCCGCGTCGAGCCGCGGGTCGCAGTGGAGCGCGAAGACGTGCGCGACGCCGTCCATCGCCCCCGCGGCGACCGCGGCCTCCGCACCTCCCGGCTGGACCTCCTCGGCCGGCTGGAAGAGCAGGCGCACGCCGGCGGCCAGCTCGTCGGCCATCTGCGCGAGGACGAGGCCCGCGCCGAGGACGACGGCCGTGTGCACGTCGTGCCCGCACGCGTGCGAGACCCCCGGCACCGTCGAGCGCCACGGCTGACCGCACGTGTCCGGCACCGGCAGGGCGTCGAGGTCGGCCCGGAGCGCGACCCGGCGCTGCCCCGTCTCCACGGCGCCCGGGCCGATGTCGCACACGAGGCCCGTGCCCGGCAGGAGCCGCGGCTCGAGGCCCGCGGCGCGCAGCCGCTCGGCGATCAGGTCGGTGGTCCGGCGCTCGGTGTTGGCCACCTCGGGGTGCGCGTGCAGGTCGCGGCGCACCGCGACGAGCTCGTCGACCAGCGCATCCGTGAGCGCGCGGACGCGGTTCGCGACCGGGCTGCCGACGGACTCGAGCACCCGACGAGCCTAACCGGCGCGCCTCAGAGCAGGTCCGGGCGTTCCGCGCGCACGCGGTCGACGAGGGCCTTGACCTCCTGGGCGCGCTCCGCCGTGGTGACGAGCAGCGCGTCGGGGGTGTCCACCACGACGACGTCGGCCACGCCGAGCAGCGCCACCAGGCGCCCGCCGCGCGCGACCACCGTGGCCCCCGCCGCCTCGAGCGCGAGGACCGCGGCGTCGCCGCCGGCGGCGGGGTCGGCGAGGACCCGGACGCCGTCGTCGCGCACCTCGAGCATGCTCGCGAGCGAGGCGACGTCGCCGACGTCGTCCCAGACGAACGTCGCCGGCACGACGGCGACCCCGCCCTCCGCGGCGACCGGCTCGGCGATCGCGTGGTCGATCGCGATCCGCGGCAGGCCCGGCCACACCCGGCCGAGCACCTCGTCGCGGCCCGGGGTGTCCCAGGCGGCGGCGATCTCGCGCAGGCCGTCGTGCAGCGCCGGGTGCAGGCGGGCGAGGTGACCGAGGAGCACGCCCGCGCGCGCGACGAACATCCCGCCGTTCCAGCTGTACTCCCCCGTGGCGAGGTAGGCCGCGGCGGTCGCGGCGTCGGGCTTCTCGGTGAAGCCCGACGCGTGGCGCACGTCCGGCGCGCCCGGCAGGCCCAGCGGCTCGCCCGCGCGCACGTAGCCGAACGCGGTCGACGGGCCGGTCGCCCGGATGCCCACCGTCACGACGTACCCCTCCCGCGCCGCGACGACGGCCTGCGCGACGGCGTCGGCGAACCCGTCGCCGGTGATGACGTGGTCCGCCGCGAACGAGCCCACCACCACGTCCTCGCCCTCGCGGTGCGCGAGCACCGCGGCCGCCAGCCCGATCGCGGCCATGGAGTCGCGCGGCGCGGGCTCGGCCAGCAGACCGGCGTCGGGCAGCTCGTCCGGGGTGAGCTGCGCGCGCACCGCGGCCACGTGCGCGGCTCCCGTCACGACGACGACGCCGCCCGGTCCGGTCAGCGGTGCCAGGCGGTCCACGGTCGCCTGGAGCAGGGTCCGCCCGGTGCCGGTCAGGTCGTGCAGGAACTTCGGCGCGCCCGCGCGCGAGAGCGGCCACAGGCGGGTGCCCGCGCCGCCCGCCGGGACGATCGCGCGGAAGGACGGCAGCGGGAGCGGGCTCGGCATGGCCGCCATCCTGCCAGCGCCGCCGTACGAGTGACCCGGGTCACGGTCGGCACCTCCCGGACGTCGTAGAGTGGCGCCAGAATCTCGACATCGAGGGATCGGCGGCTGACGTCGATCGACAGGGTCGTCGAACGGAGGGTCCCAGTGCCCGAGGCACCGGCCGGCACGCTCTACCGCGGGCGGGAGGGGATGTGGTCCTGGCTCGCGCACCGCGTGACCGGGTTCGGCATCTTCTTCTTCCTGCTGGTGCACGTCCTCGACACCGCGCTCGTGCGCGTGTCGCCCGAGGCGTACAACGCGGTGATCGGCACCTACAAGAACCCGATCATGGGCCTCGGTGAGGCCGCGCTGGTGGCCGCGATCGTCTTCCACGCGTTCAACGGCATCCGCATCACGCTCGTGGACTTCTGGTCCAAGGGCACGCGGTACCAGCGCGTGATGCTGTGGATCGTCGTCGGGCTGTTCGTCGTGACGATGGCCTTCTTCCTCCCCCGTCACCTCGGCAACGTGTTCGGAGGCCACTGATGGCCCACACCCCCGTGATCGAGGCCCCCCGCGCGCGCTCCGCCCGCCGCGGCGTCGGGCGCACGAACTACGAGCTCTACGGCTGGCTGTTCATGCGGGCGTCGGGCGTCCTGCTCGTCGCGCTCATCTTCGGCCACCTGTTCCTCAACCTCATCGACGGCGACGGGATCAACGCCATCGACTTCGGCTTCGTGGCCGGCAAGTGGGCCTCGCCGCTGTGGCAGGTGTGGGACCTGCTCATGCTGTGGCTCGCGATGATCCACGGCACGAACGGCGTCCGCACGATCATCAACGACTACGCCGAGCGCACGGGCACCCGGATCGTGCTGAAGTCCGCGCTCTACCTCGCCTTCACGGTCGTCGTCGTCCTCGGCACGCTCGTGATCTTCACCTTCGACCCCTGCCCCGCGGACGCGGCGGCGGAGCTGCTCCCGTCGTTCTGCACCGCCTGACCGGGGCGGTCTCCCGCACGGGAGGCCCACCGCCCGTCCCGCCCACCTCCGGAGGAATCGAGCCCAGATGCAGACCCACCAGTACGACGTCGTCATCGTCGGAGCCGGGGGGGCGGGCATGCGGGCGGCGCTCGAGGCGTCGTCGCGCGCCAGGACCGCGGTGCTGAGCAAGCTCTACCCGACCCGCTCCCACACCGGCGCCGCCCAGGGCGGCATGTGCGCCGCCCTCGGCAACGTCGAGGAGGACTCCTGGGAGTGGCACACGTTCGACACGGTCAAGGGCGGCGACTACCTCGTCGACCAGGACGCCGCGGAGATCATGGCCAAGGAGGCCATCGACGCCGTCCTCGACCTGGAGCACATGGGCCTGCCGTTCAACCGGACCCCGGACGGCAAGATCGACCAGCGGCGGTTCGGCGGGCACACCCGCAACCACGGCGAGGCCGCCGTGCGCCGGGCCTGCTACGCGGCCGACCGGACCGGCCACATGATCCTGCAGACGCTGTACCAGCAGTGCGTGAAGAACGAGGTCGCGTTCTTCAACGAGGTGTACGCGCTCGACCTGCTCCTCACGCACGACCTGCTCGACGGCGACGTGCCCGACGGCGAGGAGGTCCGGGTGGCCGGCGTGGTCGCCCACGACCTCGCGACGGGCGAGCTGCACGTCTTCCGCGCCAAGTCGGTCATCCTCGCCACGGGCGGCGCGGGGAAGATCTACAAGACGACCTCCAACGCGCACACGCTCACCGGCGACGGCATGGCCCTCGCCTTCCGCAAGGGCATCCCGCTGGAGGACATGGAGTTCTTCCAGTTCCACCCGACGGGTCTGGCCGGCCTGGGCATCCTGCTCTCGGAGGCCGCGCGCGGCGAGGGCGGCATCCTGCGCAACAGCGAGGGCGAGCGCTTCATGGAGCGCTACGCCCCCACGATCAAGGACCTCGCCCCGCGCGACATGGTCGCCCGCGCGATGGCGAACGAGGTCCGCGAGGGCCGCGGCTGCGGGCCGAACAAGGACTACGTGCTGCTCGACCTGACGCACCTCGAGCCGGCGCACATCGACGCCAAGCTCCCGGACATCACCGAGTTCGCGCGCACGTACCTCGGCGTCGAGCCGTACACCGAGCCGGTGCCGGTGTACCCGACCGCGCACTACGCGATGGGCGGCGTGCCGACGACCGTCGACGGCGAGGTGCTCCGGTCGAACACGGCCGTCGTCGGCGGCCTGTACGCGGCGGGCGAGGTCGCCTGCGTGTCCGTGCACGGCGCGAACCGCCTCGGCACCAACTCGCTGCTCGACATCAACGTGTTCGGCAAGCGCGCGGGCATCGCGGCGGCCCGCTACAGCGCAGGCGTCGACCTCGTCGACCTGCCCGCGCGGCCCGACGCCGCGGTCGTCGAGCTGCGCGACCGGCTGCTGGCCGGCAGCGGCGGCGAGCGGGTCGCGACGCTGCGCAGGACGCTGCAGGAGAGCATGGACGCGGGCGCGCAGGTGTTCCGCACCGCGGAGTCCCTCGGCTCCACGCTCGAGGTGATCCGCGACCTCAAGCGGCGCTACGCGGACGTGACCGTCCAGGACAAGGGCCGCTCCTACAACACCGACCTCCTCGAGGCCGTGGAGCTGGGCTTCCTGCTCGACCTGGCCGAGGTCGTCGTGACCGGGGCGCTCGCGCGCGAGGAGTCCCGCGGCGGGCACTTCCGCGAGGACTTCCCGCAGCGCGACGACGCGAACTGGCTCAAGCACACGATGGCCTACCTGCGCCGGACCGCCGACGGCGGCACGCACGTGGTGCTGGACAGCAAGCCCGTGACGATCACCCGGTACCAGCCGATGGAGCGGAAGTACTGATGTCGAACGAGAACGTGGGCGCCGCGCCCTCGCCCGACGACCGGCCCGCCGAGCCCACCACGCCCGAGGCGGGCACCCCCGCGGCCGGCGGGACCTCGCGCTCCGGCTCCAGGTCGGGCACCGGGAGGCCCGGCGCGGCGAAGACGGGTGCGGCGAAGCCGCGCGCCGCCGCGAAGCCGCGCGCCGCCAAGGCCGCCGCCGCGAAACCTGCCGGGCAGCCGGCGTCGGACGCCTCGGCCACCGAGGCCCCGGTCGCCGAGACCCCCGCCGCTGAGGCTCCGGTCGCTGAGGCCCCGGCCGACGTCGAGCCCGCCGGCGAGGCTCCGGCGCCGCCGACCGCGTCCGAGGCCGACAAGGACGCGACGACCGAGGAGCAGGCCTCCGCGGAGGGCGAGCCGGGCGGGGCGCCCGAGCGCGCGCCGCAGGCCGCGGCGTCGGGCACCGCCGGACAGGTGGCCTCGTTCGACGTGACGCTGCGCATCCGCCGCTACAACCCCGACGCGGGCGCGGAGGCGTACTGGGAGGAGTTCACGGTCCGCGCCCTGCAGACGGACCGCGTGCTCGACGCCCTGCACACGATCAAGTGGGAGCTGGACGGCTCGCTGACGTTCCGCCGCTCGTGCGCGCACGGCATCTGCGGTTCGGACGCGATGCGGATCAACGGGCGCAACCGGCTCGCGTGCAAGGCCCTGCTCAAGGACCTCGACCCGAGCAAGCCCATCACGGTCGAGCCGATCAAGGGCCTGCCGGTGGTCAAGGACCTCGTGGTCGACATGGAGCCGTTCTTCGCGTCGTACCGCGAGATCATGCCCTTCCTCATCACCGGCCCGAACACCCCGACGACCGAGCGGCGTCAGTCGCCCGAGCAGCGCGCGCGCTACGACGACACGACCAAGTGCATCCTGTGCGCGGCCTGCACGTCGTCCTGCCCGGTGTTCTGGAACGACGGGCAGTACTTCGGCCCCGCCGCGATCGTCAACGCGCACCGGTTCATCTTCGACAGCCGCGACGAGGGCGCCGCCCAGCGCCTGGAGATCCTCAACGACCGCGAGGGCGTGTGGCGCTGCCGCACGATCTTCAACTGCACGGAGGCCTGCCCGCGCGGCATCGAGGTCACGAAGGCCATCCAGGAGGTCAAGCGGGCGATGATCACCCGCGCCTTCTGAGGCCTGACGGGGGCGACGGTCAGCGGGTGCCGGTGAGCGGGAAGTCGCGCACCGGGCGCCACACACCGTCGTCGCCGTGCTCGAAGACCTGCACGCCCTCGACCTGGAACGACGCCTCGAAGTCCGCCAGCTCGGCGAACGCACGGTCGAGGGCCTCGGCGGGCACGTCGTGCGCGACGGTCACGTGCGGGTGGTAGTTGAACCGGAGCTCCTGCTCCAGCGGCCCGCAGCGCACGGCGCGCTCGAGGCGCTCGCACTCGGAGATCCCCTCGACCACCTGCACGAACACCACGTCGGAGACCGGCCGGAACGTCCCCGTCCCGCGCAGGTGCACGGTGAACGGGGCGTGCCGGCCGCACACCTCGGCGAGGTGCGCGTCCACGGCCGGCAGCTCCTCCGGCTCGAGCACGGTCGGGCCGACGACGGTCACGTGCGGCGGGATGAGGGCGGCGAGCGGGTCGCCGAAGGACGCGCGCGCGTCCTGGAGGCGGCTCCCCCACGGCTCCGGCACCTGGAGGGCGACCCCGATGCGCACCTGGTCGCCCACGCGCTCGGGCAACCTCACCGTCGCACCCCGGCCGGCAGGAGGCCGACGCGGTCACGGACGCGCTGCAGCGTCGCGCGCGCGATCACCCGGGCCTTCTCGGCGCCCTCGGCGAGCACGTCGTCGAGCGTCTGCGGCGAGTCGAGGTAGCCGAGCACCCGCTCGCGGAACGGGGTGACCGCGGCCACCACGACCTCGGCGAGGTCCTTCTTCAGGTCGCCGTAGCCCTTGCCCGTGTAGTCGGCCTCGAGGTCGGCGATCGCCCGGCCCGTGAGGGCCGAGTAGATGACGAGCAGGTTCGACACGCCGGGCTTGGCCTCGGGGTCGTAGCGGATGTCGCGCTCGGCATCGGTCACCGCGGAGCGGATGCGCTTGGCGACCACCGACGGCTCGTCGAGCATCTCCACCAGGCCGTTCGGCGTGGAGGAGGACTTGCTCATCTTCGCCGTCGGGTCCTGCAGGTCGTAGATCTTCGCGGTGCTGCGCACGATGTACGGCTCGGGCACCACGAGCGCCTCGCCGAACCGCGAGTTGATGCGCTGGGCGAGGTCGCGCGTGATCTCGATGTGCTGGCGCTGGTCCTCGCCGACGGGCACGAGCGCCGCGTCGTACAGGAGGATGTCCGCGGCCTGGAGGATCGGGTAGGTGAACAGCCCGACGTTCGCGCCCTCGGTCCCGGTGCGCGCAGCCTTGTCCTTGAACTGGGTCATCCGCGACGCCTCGCCGAAGCCCGTGTGGCAGGACAGGATCCACGCGAGCTCGGCGTGCTCGGGCACGTGGCTCTGCACGAACAGCACCGACCGCGCCGGGTCCACGCCGGCCGCGAGGTACTGCGCCGCCGTGCGCCGGGTCCGCTCGCGCAGGCGGGCGGGCTCGGGCGCCACGGTGAGGGCGTGCAGGTCCGCGACCATGTAGTACGCGTCGTAGTCGTCCTGCAGGGCGACCCAGTTGGTCAGCGCGCCGATGTAGTTGCCGAGGTGGAGCGAGTCCGAGGTCGGCTGCATTCCGGACAGGATGCGGGGACGGGCGGCTGCGGGCATGCGGAGCATTCTGGCAGGTCCGGCGCCCCGATTCCGAACCGGGCGGCCGTGTCCGCGCCGTCGCCGCGCGGCCCCCGGGGCGGTCGCCGCACCTTGCCCGACGCCGTCGCGCGCCCCGGGCGAGCGGGGCGCCCCGGCCTCAGGTCGCCTCGTCGTCGAAGGGCGCGGGCCCGTCCCCCGGCGTGCCGGCGGCGCCCGGTCGCGCGCCGCCCCACGCGGCCCCGGGGCCGCCCGCGAGCGGGCCGGCGGCGCCGCCGTACGGACGCCCCGGCGCGCCGCCCGGGCGGGTGGGCGCGGGGTCGGCGAGCGCCTCGCGCACGATGCGCCGCGGGTCGTAGCGCCGTGGGTCGAGCGCGGTCCAGTCGACGTCCTGCTCGCCGAGCTCGTCGGCGAGGCGCTCGCGCGCCGTCATCAGCGTGGCCCGCCACGAGCGCACCCAGCGGGCGAGCTGCTCGGCGTAGCGCGGCAGACGCTCGGGGCCCACGACGACGGCCGCGACGAGCAGCAGGACGAGGAGCTCGCCGCCGTTGATCCCGAACACGCGACCAGGCTATCCGCGGGCGCTCAGGTGCTCGTGGTCTCGTCGAGCACCACGCGCACGTCGCGGGTGGTGCCGTCGTCCTCGCGCACGGTGAGCACGACGACGTCGCCCGGCGCGCGCGCCCGGATCGCCACGATGAGCTCGTCGGCCGCCGTGACCGGCCGGCCGTCGATGGCGAGGATGACGTCGCCGGGCTCGATGCCCGCGCGGTCGGCCGGCCCGCCCGGGGTGATCGGCGGCGTCGAGCCCTGCGGCTCGGTGGACACCTGGACGCCCTCCCCGACGTACCGCACGTCGAGCAGCGCGCCGATGACCGGGTAGGTCGCCCGGCCCGTCTCGATGAGCTCCTCGGCGGTGCGCCGCGCCTGGTTCGACGGGATCGCGAAGCCGAGGCCGATGCTGCCGGCGTTCGCGCGGTTCGTGCCGGGCGCCTGGGCGATCGCCGAGTTGACGCCGATGACCTCGCCGTCGGTGTTGACGAGCGGGCCGCCGGAGTTGCCGGGGTTGATCGCGGCGTCGGTCTGGATCGCGTCGATGAACGCCGGGGCGTTCGGGTCGCCCGCCGTGACCGGGCGGTGCAGCGCGCTGACGATGCCGGAGGTCACGGTGGACTCGAGCCCGAGCGGCGCGCCGATCGCCACCACGGGCTGGCCGACCACGACGCGGTCGGAGTCACCCAGCACCAGCGGCGTCAGGCCGTCCCGGTCCACCTTGACCACCGCGAGGTCGTAGGCGGAGGTCGCCCCGACGAGCTCGGCCTCCTCCTCGCTGCCGTCCGCGAACACCACGACGATGTCGCCGCCGGTGGCCGCGGGCGCCACGACGTGGTTGTTCGTGAGCACGTAGCCGTCCGAGCGCAGCACGAAGCCGGAGCCGGTGTTGCCGCCCAGCGGCGTGCGCACCTCGATCGCGACGACGCTCGGCAGCACGGCCTCCGCGATCGCCGCCACGCCCGTGAGCTCGACGTCGCCGTGCTCCACGCTCGCGGTGGGCAGGTTCGCGCTCACCGGGCGCGCGTCGTCGAGCAGGCGGGTGGCCACGACGCCGCCGAGGCCGCCCGCGACCAGCGAGGCGACGACGGTGAGCACGAGCGCCCACACCGGCACGCCCACGCGCCGGCGACGCTCGCGCACGGGCCGGCCCCAGCTGTCCAGGGGCGGCGCGCCCGGCGGGACGACCGCGGGCCCGAACGGCTCCTCGTGACCCGCGACGCCGACCGGGGACCGCCCCGGCCCGCCGGGGGCGTGCGCGGGCGCGCCCGCCGGACCGACCGGCGCCGCCCACGGGTCGACCGGGAGCGGGGCGGGGCGGGGCGGAGACGGGTAGGCGAAGGGATCGGTCTGACTCACGGGCCCCATGCTCCAACCAGCACCTGCCAGCCGCGGGACATCCGCGCGCCGAGCCCGCCGTCGGCGGCGCGCGCGGGCAGGGCGGCGACGACCGACTCCGCGCCCGCCGTGCGGTGGGCCGCCACGACCGCGACGACGTCGTCGCCCACCTCGACCACGGCGTGCCACGGGGCGTGGGCGAGGACCCGCACCTCGTGCGCCCCGATCGTCGTCGGGGCGACGCCGTCGAGCACGGCCGCGCTCAGCCGGCCCTCCTGCCGCAGGACCACGACCGGTCCGGCCGGCCCGTCGAGGTCGACGACGCTCCGCGCGCCGTCGCCGCTCGTGCCGACGACGACGTAGCCGTCCGGCACGCCGTCGACCACCCAGTCGGCCAGCCAGTCGCCCGCGGGCCACGCCGCCGCACCCGTCACGCCCGCGTCGGACGCGGCGCCGGTGGCGGCGAGGGCCGGGCCGGGCCCGGCGGCGGACAGGCCGACGGCGAGCGGCTCGGCGACGTCGGCGGCCGCCTCGGCCGGGGCGGCCGCGCCGGCGAGCAGCGCGAGGTCGGCGGCCGGGTGCGAGTCGGGGACGACGAGCCGCTCCTCCCCGAGGAGGAACAGCCCGACGGCGAGGGCGCCGACGGTGACCGCGGCGAGCGACCAGGGCGACACGGACGCGAGGACGCGGCCGCCGAGCGCCGACCCGCCGAGAGCGCCGCCGTCGAGCGCGACGTCGTCGCGCGGCGGGCGGGACAGCAGCGGGCGCAGGCCGAGGACGGGGCCGCCGCCCAGCGGCTCGGGCGCGCGGCGCGCCCGCGGGGCCGGGTCGGCGTCGGTCAGGGCGGCCAGGCCCAGGGCGAGCAGCCGGTCGGTGAGGTCGGGGGCGACGGGGACGTCGGCCTCGCGGGCGTCGGCGAGCGCGCGGCGGGCGGCGCGGGTGGCGGCCAGCTCCTCGGCGCAGGCGGGGCACGCGGCGACGTGGGCGAGGGCGCGCTCGCGGGCGTCGGCGTCCAGGCGCCCGTCGGCGAGCGCGCTGATCCGGCTGCCCAGGTGCGTCACCGCACGGCCTCCGCGTCCAGGCGCTCGGCGTCGTCCGCGCGCGCGGCGTCGGCGGCCTCCGGGCGCTCCTCGGCCCCGGTCCCGGCGACGCGGCCGGGGGCGCGGTGCGCGAGGGCTTCGCGCAGCTGGGCGCGGCCGCGGTGGATCCGGGAGCGCACGGTGCCGAGCTTGATCCCGAGCGTGACCGCGATCTCCTCGTACGACAGGCCCTCCATGTCGCACAGGACCACGGCCGCACGGAACTCCGGCGGCAGCGCGTCGAGCGCGCGCTGGACGTCGGAGTCGAGGTTGGCGTGCTCGAACCCGCGCTCCGGCGTCGTCTCCACCGACGACGCGGCGAGCCGCTCGGTGTCCTCGCCCCAGGGGTCGAAGCGCAGCCGCTTGCGCCGGCGCACCTGGTCGAGGAAGAGGTTGGTCGTGATGCGGTGCAGCCAGCCCTCGAACGTGCCCGGCGTGTAGGTGTTCAGCGAGCGGAACACGCGCAGGAAGGTCTCCTGCGTGAGGTCCTCGGCGTCGTGCGGGTTGCCGGTGAGGCGGTAGGCGAGGCGGTACACGCGCGCGGAGTGCTCCGAGACGATCTCCGCCCAGCCGGGGACCCCCTCGGGCGTCGCCCGGGGCGTCGCGTCGGTGCCGGAGGGCGCGCCCGACGCCGGGGCCACCGCCGCGGCCGGCTCGCCCTGGGCACGGGTCGCCCCGGTGGTCGTCCCGGTCCCGGCCGCTCGGCCGCCACCGGCTCGCCACTGTCGTCGACCCACCGCTGTCCTCTCGTCCGGCGACTCTTGCGACGAGTCTCCCCCACGGCCCGTCGTCAGCACCAACGAGCGGGTGCGCGGGCCTGTTCCCGACGGCGGCGGGTTCGCCCGCGCCCGCCGCCGGGCCGCGTCGCGGGACGCCCGCCGCTCCGGCGCGCGTCCCGTGGCGGGCGCACCCGCGGCGTTAGCATCGGGCTGCGGATCGGAGGACATCATCAGCGACAAGGTTGCGAGCTGGGCGTACGCGGAGGCCTTCGTCCCCACGGACGACGTCCTCCTGCGCGCCGCCGACCGTGCCGACCAGCTCGGCGCGGGCACCGTCTCGTCCGGCACCGGCGCGCTGCTGTCGGCGCTCGCCGCGGCGGCCCGCGCGACGGCCGTGGTCGAGATCGGCACGGGGACCGGCGTCGCCGGCCTCTGGCTGCTGCGCGGCATGAGCCCGGACGGCGTCCTCACGACGATCGACCCCGAGGCCGAGCACCAGCGCGCCGCGCGCGAGGCGTTCACGGAGGCGGGCGTCAAGCCCACCCGCGTGCGCACGATCACCGGGCGCCCGCTCGAGGTGCTCCCCCGCCTCGCCGACGCCGCCTACGACCTCGTCGTGGCCGGCGGCGACCCGCTCGACCTCGCCGAGCACGTCGAGCAGGCGCTGCGCATCCTCCGCCCCGGCGGGATGCTCGTCGTCGTGCACGCGCTGGGCGACGACCGCGTGCCGGACCCGGCCCGCCGCGACGAGGTGACCACCGCCCTGCGCGAGGTCGCGCGGCACCTGCGCGACGACGAGCGCGTGGTCCCGGCGCTGCTGCCCACGGGCGACGGCGTCCTGCTGGCGGTCAAGCGCTGACGCCGGCGCCGTCGCGGCGCTCGGACAGGGTTCCGGTCGGCGCTGGTCGGCCGGAGCTCCGCGCGGTCAGAGCTCGGCGAGCCAGCGCAGCAGCGCCCGCGCCCCGAAGCCGGTCGCGCCCTCGGGGATCTCGTGCACGGCCTTGGGCGAGCGCGCCGGGCCGGCGATGTCGAGGTGCGCCCACCGGCGCCCGCCCGCGAACCGCTGGAGGAACAGCGCCGCGGTGATCGCGCCGGCGCTGGTGCCGGGGTCGGCCACGTGCTTGACGTCGGCGACCTGCGAGTCGAGCGACGAGCCGTACTCGGCGACGAGCGGCATCCGCCACAGCGGCTCCCCGGCCGCGTCGCCCGCCGCGACCAGCCGGGCCGCCAGCTCGTCGTCGGGCGTGAAGAGCGCGCCGTGCTGCTGGCCCAGGCCGAGCGTGGCCGCGCCCGTGAGCGTGGCGACGTCGACGAGCACGTCGGGGTCCAGCTCGCCCGCCGCGTACGCGAGCGCGTCGGCGAGGACGAGACGGCCCTCGGCGTCGGTGTTGAGCACCTCGACGGTCGTGCCGCCGTGCACCGTGAGCACGTCGCCGGGCCGGTAGGACGAGCCGCCGAACGCGTTCTCGGCGAGCGGCAGGAGCGCGGTGACGCGGTGCCGGACGCCGAGCGCGGCCGCGCCGAGCACCGTGGCCAGCGCGACGGCCGCCCCGGTCATGTCGGTCTTCATCGCGACCATCGACTCGCGCGGCTTGATCGCCAGGCCGCCGCTGTCGAACGTGATGCCCTTGCCGGCCACGACGACGTGCCGCTGCCCGGCGCGCGCGGGCGGCGCGTAGCGCACGACGACGAGCCGAGGCGGGCTCGCGGAACCGCCGCCGACGGCGAGGATCCCGCCGAAGCCGTGCTCGGCGAGCTCGGCCGGGCCGAGGACGTCCACGTCGAGCCCGGCGGCGGTCGCGGCGGCCACGGCCTGGTCGGCGAGCCACGCAGGGGTCTTGGTGCTCGACGGGGTCACGGCGAGCGCACGCGCGCTCCACGTGGCCGCGGCGGCGTGCCGGGCGGCGTCGGGCAGCGGGTGCTCGCCGAGCAGCACGAGAGCGTCGGCCGGGCCGGGGGCGGGCGTGCCGGTGGCCGCGGTCGGGTGCCGGTAGGCGCCGAGGAGGTAGCCCTCGACGAACGCGCGGGCGCCGTCGTCGCCGACCCCGGCGCCGACGGTCGTCACCACGCGGCGCAGCCCCGTGGTCGCCTTCGCGAGCGCGGCGCCCGCGCGGCGCAGGTCGCGGGGCGTGCACTGCCCGACGCCGACGAGCACGAGGCGCGGCGGCAGGCCGTCCCACGGCAGCGCCTGGTCGCCCGCCGCGCGCGGCAGGTGGATCGTGTGCGCGCTGCCCGCGGAGCCGTCCGCCCGGAGCCGGTCGGCGAGCTCGCCGAGCACGATCCCGTAGCGGGCGGCGGCCTCGGCGGTGCCCGTGCGCGGCTCGACCCCGTCCCCGTCCTCCACGGGCGGGGCGACGGGCACGGCGAGCGCGTCGACGTCCGGCTCGCCGAGGAGCGCGGACGTCGCCACGTCGCCGGGGACGACCGCGACGGCGGGCAGGTCGGCAGCCGTCACGACCACGGGCGCCCCGGCGGGGGCCCGGTCCTGGGCGCCGGTGCGCTGGCGCGGGGGCACGGTGGTCGGTGACTCAGCCGGCGACGGCCGTCAGCGCCTCACCGAGCTCGTTCGCCTCTGCCGCACTGAGCTCGACGACCAGGCGACCACCACCCTCGAGAGGGACGCGCATGACGATGCCGCGTCCTTCCTTGGTGACCTCGAGCGGGCCGTCACCGGTCCTCGGCTTCATCGCAGCCATCAGCCTGGTCCTCCTCGTCGGTCGCTTCCCGGTCCCGACCGCGAGCGGCGCGTGCGGGGCGGATGTCCGAGATCAGTCTAGTTCACCTGGGCGCGGCTCACGGCGGCCAGCCGGAGGGCGGGACCAGCCGCCAGATCAGCGCGACCCACGCGACCTGCGAGATCAGGGCCGCGACGAGCACGCCCGCGAGCGCCGCCCGGGCGTGCCGGGCCCGCAGCGCGAGCCACGCCACGACGGCCGCGACGGGGAACGCGAGGAGCAGGAACCGGACGAGGGACGTGCCCGGCTCGATCGCGACGAGCAGGTAGGCGAGGTACCCCGCGATCCAGCCCCGCATCTCCGGGCCGAGCCGGCGGATCGGCCCGACGGCGCACACGAGCACGCCGAGCCCGACGACGGCGACGAGCGCCGCGAGCCACAGGTGCCCAGCCACGAACCACGCGACGTCGAACCACGGCAGGACCGGCACCACCTCGCCGCGAGCCCGCCACGCGGCCTGGGTCTGCGTGTAGGCGTCCGGCACGCCCGTCGCCAGGCCCACGACGGCGGGCCACGCGAACCCGGCGACGCCCGACGCCGCGGCGAGGCCGGCCAGGCCCGCCCAGTCCGCGGCCCGCAGCTCGTCCTCGCCCCGCCGCTCGGCGCGCACGCGGGACACCGCGTGCGCGAGCACGGCGACGCCGAGCGGCAGCGCCACGGCGCGGGTGAACCCGAGCGCGAGCACAGCCGGCACCGCGAGCAGGTACCGGCGCCGGACGAGGGCCCACAGCGCGCAGGCGAGCAGCAGCAGCGCGAGCGACTCGGTGTAGGCGACCTGGAACACCGGCGCGGCGGCCGACGCCCCCAGCACGGCGACGGTGGCCAGCGGCAGCGCGCGGCGCACCCGCGCCCCGGCGTCGTCGGCGTCGCGGGCGTCGTCGGCGCCCTCGGCGGTCCTCGCGGCGCGACCGGTGCCGACCGCTGCCGCGACCACCTGGTGCACGGCGAGCGCGCCGGCCGCGCCGAGCAGCAGCGCGAGCGTCGGCGCCACGACGTGCCACGGCCCGCCGGTGAGCGACATGACGGTGCGCGCGAGCGCCGGGAACAGCGGGAAGAACGCCCAGGCGTTCTGCAGCACGCGCCCGTCCTCGCCGCGCGGCAGCCCGTCGGGGTAGCCGTCCTCGGCGATCGCGCGGTACCACGACCCGTCCCACCACAGGCCGGTGTACTCCGCGTACGACGGCGACGCGTCCGCCCAGATCGTCGCCGCCTGCGTGCGCGCGACGACGAGGAGGACCAGCGCCGAGAACGCGCGCGTCGCGAGCCACACCGCGAGCACCTGGGCCCACCAGGGCAGGCGCGCGCGCCGGGCCACCGGCTCGGCCCGGGCGGCGCGCGTGGCGGCCGTCGTCACGCGAGGCCCCGCACGGCGCGGGCCGGGGGCCGCTCGCCGCGCAGGACCGCGACCATCTCGACGGTGCGCCGCGTGGCGAGGACGTCGTGCGCCCGGACGACCGTGGCCCCGAGCCACGTCGCGACGGCGGTCGCGGCGAGCGTGCCCTCGAGCCGGTCGGCGACGGGCAGCCCGAGCGACTCCCCCACGAAGTCCTTGCGCGACAGCGCGACGAGCACCGGGTGGCCGAGCGCGACGAGCGCGTCGGTCCGCCGGGTCAGGTGCAGCGAGTGCCAGGTGGACTTGCCGAAGTCGTGCGTCGGGTCGACGACCACCGCGTCGGGCTCGACGCCGGCCGCCACCGCCCGCGCCGCGGAGGTGGCGAGCGTCGCCACCACGTCCTGCACGACGCCGTCGCGCGGGTCCGCAGGCCCCTCCCCCGGCGCGGCGTCGGCGAGCGGGTACTCCGGGCGCAGCGGGTCGGTGCGTGGCGGGAGCCCGCCGGTGTGCGAGCACACGACGCCGGCGCCGTGCGCGGCCGCGACCTCGACGAGCCGCGGGTCGTGCCCGGCCCACGTGTCGTTGACGAGGTCCGCGCCGGCCTCGAGCACGGCCTCGGCCACCTCCGCGCGCCACGTGTCGACGCTGATCGGCAGGTCGGGGTAGGTGGCGCGCACCCAGGTGACGAGCGGGAGCACGCGCGCGATCTCGGCGTCCACGTCGACCTCGGGGCCACGCCCGGCGCGGACGCCGCCGATGTCGACGAGGTCGGCCCCCTCGTCGACCGCACGCGCCACGGCGGCCCGGGCGGCGTCGTCGTCCTCGTGGTGGACGTGGAAGGAGTCCGGGGTGCGGTTGACGACCGCCATGACGGCCGGTCGGTCGGGCGCGAGGACGCGACCGCGCAGCCGCAGCGGGACCGCGCGGGGCGGGACCGTCCGCGGCTGGGTCACCAGCCGTTGACCTGCTCGTCGGACGGCGGGACGACGCGGCGCGGGCCGGAGGCGCGCTCGGCCTCCTGCTCGGCGGCGGCGTTCGCGGCGAACGCGGCGCGCTCCTCCGCGGCCAGCTCGGCGCCGCGCTCGAGGACCACGCGCACGGCGTCCTCGGCCGAGTCGACGAGCCGGAGGAGCTCGAGGTCGACCTCGTGGATGTTGCCGTGCCCGACGACGGAGGTGCGCAGCCAGTCGATGAGGCCGCGCCAGTACTCGGACTCGACGAGCACGATGGGGAACTCGGTGACCTTGTGCGTCTGCACGAGCGTGAGCGCCTCGAAGAGCTCGTCGAACGTGCCGAAGCCGCCGGGGAGCACGACGAAGCCCTGCGAGTACTTCACGAAGCAGGTCTTGCGCGCGAAGAAGTAGCGGAAGTTCACGCCGAGGTCGACGTAGGAGTTCATCGACTGCTCGAAGGGGAGCTCGATGCCGAGTCCGACGGACAGCCCGCCCGCCTCGTGCGCGCCCTTGTTGGCGGCCTCCATGATCCCGGGGCCGCCGCCGGTGATGACGGCGTAGCCCGCCTCGGCCAGGCCGCGGCCGACCTCGACGGCGAGCTCGTACTCGCGCGTGCCCGGCTTGGTGCGGGCGGAGCCGAACACGCTCACGGCGGGGCCGACCTCGGCCAGCGCGCCGAAGCCCTCGACGAACTCGCTCTGGATCCGCATGACCCGCCACGGGTCGCCGCGCAGCCAGGACGTGTCGTCGTTGGGGGCGAGCAGGCGCTGGTCGGACGTGGTGCGCGGCACCTGCTGCCCGCGCAGGAGGACGGGGCCCTTGCGGTACGTGCGGCGGTGCGGGTCGACGGGCGTCTGCTCCGAGCTCATGGGGTCGACTCTAGGAGGTCAGCCAGGCCCGCAGCCCCGCGAAGCACGCAGTGAGGTCGGAGACGGGGCAGCGCTCGTCGTCGGCGTGCGCGAGCAGCGGGTCGCCCGGGCCGTAGTTGACGGCCGGGATCCCGAGCTCGCCGAACCGGGCGACGTCGGTCCAGCCCTGCTTGGCGGCGGGCGGCCGGCCCGAGGCCGTCGTCGCGGCGGCGACGAACGACGCGAGCGCCGGGCGGTCGAGGCCGGGCCGCGCCCCGCCCGCGACGTCGACCACGCGCACGTCGTGCCCGGCGAAGACCTCGCGCACGTGGGCCTCGGCCTCCTGCGGCGAGCGGTCGGGCGCGAACCGGTAGTTCACGGTGACCACGCACTCGTCCGGGATGACGTTGCCGGCGACCCCGCCGCGGATGCCGACGGCGTTCAGGCCCTCGCGGTAGGTGAGGCCGTCGACGTCGGCGGTCCGCGGCCGGTACGCGGCCAGCGTGGCGAGCACGGGCGCGGCGGCGTGCACGGCGTTGACCCCGCGCCACGACCGAGCCGAGTGCGCGGCCACCCCGTGCAGCACGACCTCCGCGCGCAGCGTCCCGTTGCAGCCGCCCTCGATGCCGGCCGACGTCGGCTCGCACAGCACGGCCGCGTCGCCGGCGAGCAGCTCGGGCCGGGTGCGGGCGATGCGGCCGAGGCCGTTGCGCTCCGCCTCGACCTCCTCGAGGTCGTAGAAGACCCACGTCACGTCGCGCGTGGGTGCGCTCAGCGCGGCCGCGAGGGCCAGCTGCACCGCGACGCCGCCCTTCATGTCCACGGTGCCCCGGCCCCAGATCTGGGCGCCCGGCCCCTCGCCGACGACGCGCGTGGGCAGGTTGCCCGCCACCGGCACGGTGTCGAGGTGACCCGCCACGACGACGCGCTCGGCCCGGCCGAGGTCGGTCCGGGCGATCACGACGTTCCCGTCGCGCAGCACCGACAGGTGCGGCACCGCGCGCAGTGCCTCCTCGACCAGGTCCGCGAGCGGCCCCTCCTCGCCCGAGACCGACGGGACGTCGCACAGCGCACGCGTGAGCGTGACGAGGTCCGCGGAGAGGTCGAGCGCGGGGCGCATGTGGGCACCCTAGCGGCGCGCCGTCCCAGGTCCCGGGCACTTCCACCGGTCGGGCGGGGGGCTGGTCCTAGGCTGGCGCGCATGACCGTTCCCGCCGACGTGCCGCGGACGGCCTGGGCGCACGGGCTCGCCACCGTCACCACCGACGGGCAGGTGCTCGACGCCTGGTTCCCCCGCCCCGCGCTGGGCGCTCCGCCCACCGGGGCGCAGGATGCCGAGCCGCTCCGCCCGGGCCCGCCCGACGAGGTGCGGGGGGTGGCCACCCGGGCCGTCCTCGTGACGATCGACCTGGACGCCCCGCCCGCCGACGTCCCGGACGCCTACCTCCGCCTGCACCTGCTCTCGCACCGGCTCGTGCGCCCGCACGGCCTGAACCTCGACGGCGTCTTCGCCGTGCTGCCGAACGTCGCCTGGACGGACCGCGGCCCGGTCCGGCCCGACGACGTCGACGAGGTCCGGGCGCGCGTGCGGGCCGCCGGCGGCGTGCTGCAGGTGCTCGGCGTCGACAAGTTCCCGCGCATGCTCGACTACGTCGTCCCGTCCGGCGTCCGCATCGCCGACGGCGACCGGGTCCGCCTCGGCGCGCACCTCGCCCCGGGCACGACCGTCATGCACGAGGGCTTCGTGAACTTCAACGCCGGGACGCTCGGCACGTCGATGGTCGAGGGCCGGATCTCGCAGGGCGTCGTCGTCGGCGACGGCAGCGACGTCGGCGGTGGGGCCTCGATCATGGGCACGCTGTCCGGCGGCGGCCGCGTGACGATCAGCATCGGGCGCCGCTCGCTCGTGGGCGCGAACGCGGGCCTGGGCATCTCGCTCGGCGACGACTGCGTCGTCGAGGCCGGGCTCTACCTCACCGCGGGCACGAAGGTCACGCTGCGCGAGGGCGACGAGTCGACGGTGCTCTCCGCGCGCGAGCTGTCCGGCCGCGACGGGCTGCTGTTCCGGCGCAACTCGCTGACCGGCGCGGTCGAGGCGCTGCCGCGGCCCGGCGTCGGGATCGAGCTCAACCCGGACCTGCACGCGAACTGACGATGCCGTCCCGTCCCGCCCCGGCGCGACCGGCCGCCGCCCGGCCGGCGGCGCCGTACGCCCCTCCTGCGGCCTCCGGGGGGCGGCCGCGCACCTCGCGCGCCGCAGCGCGACCGGCCCGGCCCGCCCGACGCCGTCGCCCGCTGCGCGCGCTGGGTCGCGTCGTCCTCGGGCTCGCGCTGTTCGTCGGCGCGATCTGGGGCGGTGCGATGGGCGTCGCCGCGTGGCTGGACCGCTCGGCGGAGCCGCGCGTGACGCGCTGCTCCGCGCATCTCGACGGCACGGACTGGTACCTCGAGCCGGGCCAGGCCGACGTGACGGCGCTGCTCGCGGGCCGGGCGCTCGCGCGCGGCATGCCGGCGCGCGCGCTCACCATCGCGATCGCGACCGGCCTGCAGGAGTCCAAGCTCGAGAACCTCGACCACGGGGACCGGGACTCGCTCGGCATCTTCCAGCAGCGACCGTCGCAGGGCTGGGGCACGCCCGAGCAGATCATGGACCCGGTGTTCGCGACCGAGGCGTTCTACGACGCGCTCCAGCGCGTGCCCGGCTACCAGGACATGGCCGTCACCGAGGCCGCGCAGGCGGTGCAGCGCTCGGCCTTCCCCGACGCGTACGCGCAGCACGAGGTCCGGGCCCGCGCCTGGGCGTCGGCGCTCTACGGCTACTCGGCCGCGGCGGTCACGTGCACGCTGCCCGAGCCCGACGGCGCAGGGGACCCGGCGGCGGTCGCCGCCCGCGTCGAGCGGGACCTGGGGCTGACCGCGGTCCCGGTCGAGGGCGGCGTGCTCGTGGACGCGACGCCGCTCGGCGCCGACCCCGAGCACGCCGAGCGGCTCGGCTGGGGCGTCGCGCACTGGGCGGTCGCCGTCGCCGAGCCGCTCCGCGTGACGAGCGTCGAGCACGCGGGCCGCGTCTGGGACCGCGAGGACGGCTGGGGCCAGCGGCCGGGCGACGCCGAGCCGCTCGCCCCGGGCGCCGTCCTCGTCGGCCTCGCCGACTGACGCCGGCCGACGGTCCTAGCGCTCGTCGATCGGGCGGTACGCGCGCTGCGTCGGACCGACGTACACCTGGCGCGGGCGGCCGATCTTCGTGGCCGGGTCCTTCATCATCTCCCGCCACTGCGCGATCCAGCCGGGCATGCGCCCGATGGCGAACAGCGGGGTGAACATCCGCGTCGGGAAGCCCATCGCCTTGTAGATGAGACCCGTGTAGAAGTCCACGTTCGGGTAGAGCTTGCGCTCGATGAAGTAGTCGTCGTTGAGGGCGATGTCCTCGAGCCCCATCGCGATGTCGAGCAGGTCGTCGCGCTTGCCGAGCTTGGACAGCACCTCGTCGGCCATCTTCTTCACGATCGCCGCGCGCGGGTCGTAGTTCTTGTAGACCCGGTGGCCGAAGCCCATGAGGCGGACGCCGGCCTCCTTGTTCTTCACGCGCCGCATGAAGTCCGTGGCGTCGCCGCCGGAGTCGCGGATCTCCATGAGCATCTTCAGCACCGCCTCGTTGGCGCCGCCGTGCAGCGGGCCGCCGAGCGCGTTGATGCCCGCGGACACCGACGCGTAGAGGTTGGCGTGGGCCGACCCGACGATGCGCACGGTCGACGTCGAGCAGTTCTGCTCGTGGTCGGCGTGCAGGATGAGCAGCAGGTCGAGCGCCTTCACCATGACCGGGTCGACCTCGTAGAGGGCACCGTTCGGCTGGAACGCCATGCGCAGGAAGTCGGCGACGTAGCCCATGCCGCGGTGCGGGCCGATCATCTGCTGGCCGAGCGCGCGGCGGTGCGCGTAGGCGGCGATGGTCGGGACCTTCGCCAGGAGCAGCACGGTGGCGAGCTCGACCGTGGCGGGGTCGAACGGGTCCACGCTCTCCGGGTAGTAGCCGGGCAGCGCGGACACGGCGCTCGACAGGACCGCCATCGGGTGGGCGTTCGCGGGGAACGCGCCGATGAGCGCCTTGAAGTTGTCGTGCAGGTGGGTGTGGCGCTCGACGCGCTCGACCCAGCCCTCGAGCTGGCCGTGCTTGGGCAGCTCGCCGTGAGTGAGGAGGTAGGCGACCTCGAGGAAGGACGAGTGCTCCGCGAGCTCCTCGATCGGGTAGCCGCGGTAGAGCAGCACGCCCTTCTCGCCGTCGATGTACGTGATCGCGGACTCGCACGAGGCCGTGTTCATGAAGCCGGGGTCGTACGTGACGACGCCGGTCTCCTTCAGCAGGGCCGACACGCCCACGCCGTCGTTGCCGAGGGTGGCCGGGATGCGCGGCAGCTCGAGGGTGGTGCCGTCGACGTGCAGCTCCACGGACGAGTGGACGGTCTGGGTCATGCCCTCCTCCTTCGAGCCGTGCGCGGGCTTTGACCCGGACGGCGTCGTGCCTAGGCGTGGGATGAAAGTACCGGGGCTCGGCCCCGGATGCCCATTCCCGACCCCCGCCGTACCACCAGGCGGCCGAGGGTCAAGGTGAAGTAAAGCAGAAGCCTGCTTCTGGTGTCCGCGTGTTTCAGGTGCCTGTCAACCGGGCACACGCCCGGGCCACGTCGTCGTCGGACGCGGTCAGCGCGACGCGCACGTGCCGTGCCCCCGACGGCCCGTAGAACGCGCCCGGCGCCACGAGGACTCCGAGCTGCGCGAGGTCGGCCACGGTCTGCCAGCCGTCCTGCCCGACGCCGGGCGCGCGCACCCACAGGTAGAGCCCGGCCACGGAGTCGTCCACGACGTAGCCGGCCTGGGCGAGCGCCGCCGTCAGCGCGGCCCGCCGCCGCCGGTACCGCTCCGCCTGCGCGGACACGTGGTCGTCGTCGGAGAGCGCGGCCGTGGCGGCCGCCTGCACCGGCGCGGGCACCATCATCCCGGCGTGCTTGCGGATCTCGAGCAGCGCCGCGACGAGGCGCGGGTCCCCCGCGACGAAGCCCGCCCGGTAGCCGGCGAGGTTGGACTGCTTCGACAGCGACTGCACCACGAGCAGGCCCGTGTGGTCGCCGTCGCACACGCGCGGGTCGAGCACGCTGGGCACGCCCTGCGACGCCCAGGGCTCCTCCCACGGCAGCAGCGCGTAGCACTCGTCGGACGCGACGACCGCGCCCTGCGCGCGCGCCGCGGTCACGACCGCGCGCAGCTCGTCGACGCCGAGCACCCGGCCCGTGGGGTTGGCCGGCGAGTTGAGCCAGACCAGCCGCACGTCACGCCGGCCCGACCACGCCGCGACGTCGTCCGCCGGCAGGGCGTCCGCCCCTGCGAGGCGGGCGCCGACGTCGTAGGTCGGGTATGCGACCTCGGGGTGCACGACGACGTCGCCCTCGCCCAGGCCGAGCAGTGCGGGCAGGGTCGCCACGAGCTCCTTCGAGCCGATGGTCGGCAGGACCGCGGCCGGGTCCACGCCAGGGGCGTTGCGGCGTCGGGCGAGCCATGCCGCGGCGGCCTCGCGCAGCGCGGCCGTGCCGTGCGTCGTCGGGTAGCCGGGTGCGTCGGCCGCGGCCGCGAGCGCGGCGCGCACGGGCTCCGGGGTGGGGTCGACCGGGGTGCCGACGGACAGGTCCACGATGCCGTCGGGGTGGCTGCGTGCGACGGCGGCGTGCGGGGCCAGCGTGTCCCAGGGGAAGTCGGGGAGCCCCGTGGTGCGGTAGCCCACCTCGGGTCGGCTCAGGCGCCTGCGCCCGGCTGCGGCGGCAGGGCGGCGACGATCGGGTGGTCGTGGTCGATCTGGCCCATCTTGGCGGCGCCGCCCGGCGAGCCGATGGCGTCGAAGAACTCCACGTTGACCCGGTAGTACTCGCTCCACTGCTCGGGGACGTCGTCCTCGTAGTAGATCGCCTCGACCGGGCAGACGGGTTCGCAGGCGCCGCAGTCCACGCACTCGTCGGGGTGGATGTACAGCGAGCGCTTGCCCTCGTAGATGCAGTCGACGGGACACTCCTCGACGCACGCCTTGTCCTTGACGTCGACGCAGGGCTGGGCGATCACGTAGGTCACGACGCGGTCCTCTCGGGCGGGGTCGGGCCTAGTATCCCCCACGGCGAGGCCAGGGCCCGAGCCGAGCCCACGGGGCGTCGGTTCGGGCCGTGGCACGGGCCGTCGGCACGGGAGCGGGGTGGTGGTCGGTGACGGGTCGCGCGGACGCGGCGTGGACGGCGTGGCCGGTGGGCGCGCGGGTCGTCGTGCGGCGCCGCCTGCCCGACGGGAGGTTCTCCGACGCGCTGGGCGAGCTGCTCGCCACCGACCCGTCCGGCGTCGTCGTGCGCACGCGCCGCGGCGACGTGCGCGTCGAGGCGGCCGAGATCGCGGTCGGCAAGGTCGTGCCGCCGGCACGCCCGCGCCGTCCGCGCACGGGCGAGCCGGGGCCGGAGCGGCCGGCCGACTGAGCGGGCACCGACGCCGGCCGGCGGACCGAGCGGGCCGACCGGCGGACCGAGCGGGCCGGTCGGCGCCCGACGGCGGCGGGGCGCGACGGGGGGCGTCAGCCCTCGGGTGCCCCCTCCTCGGGCGGCGGGCCGCACACGATCCGGTTCTGCGGGCGGTACGTCGTCGTCCACGACTCGTGCTTCTTCTGCACGCCGTCGAGGTACACCGTCCGGGTCACGGTGACGCGGAACCCGGGGTTGCCCGCGGACTGCGGCTCGCACGTCGGCGACTGCGAGTAGACCGTGCGCGGCTGGACCACGTTCGACCGGCCGCTCGTCGTCGTCTCGACCGTGTAGTACGGCGTGCTCCAGATGCGCACGTACACGTAGCCGTCCGCGACCCACGACTGCAGGAGCGCCCCGTACGGGGTGTCGTTGCGCCACCGCAGGTCGATCTGCGGAGCGAAGAGCGTCGACTCGCGGCCCTCCGGGTAGCGGCGGAACCACTCGCTGTGGGGCTGGAACTCCAGCAGGTCGTAACCGGCGAAGAACGCGGCGTTGAACGTCGTGGTCGACATCTGCGAGAGGCCGCCACCCCACGCGTCCGTGTGCTCGCCGTTGACGATCGCGCCCGCCTGCACGAAGCCGTGCGCGGCGTCGATCGGGCCGAGCGCCTCCGACAGGCTGAACTCCTCGCCCGGGCGGATGAGCATCCCGTTGAGCTTCGAGGCGCCGTTGGCGATGTTCCGCGTGCGCCGCGGCTCGCTCGTCAGCGGGGTGCGGAACTCCGAGACGATCTCACGGATGCCGAGGGCCTCGAGCTCGGCGATCGACTCGGCCGGGTCGGCCTCGACGAGCTCGACGGCGGCCGTCCGGTCGCCCGACGACGTCGCCGCCTCCGCGACGGCCTCGGCCAGCCCGTCGGGGTCGAGCGTGGTGCCGGGTGAGCCGGGCACGATGACCGGGCCCGCGTCGGTGAACTCGAACCGCGGCTCCTCGGCCGCGGTGAGCAGGTCGGTCGTGCGCACGAGCACCGCGTCGACGAGGGTCGGGCCGTCGAGCACGAGCGCCAGCTCGCCGTCCTCGGGCACGAACGCGGCCGCCTGCGTGAGCACGTCCACGGGCAGCTCGGCGACCTGGCCCGCGACCTCGACCCGCACCGGGGCGGACGACAGCGGCTCGGCGAGGTCCGTGAGCGCCTCCTCGACGTCGGCGTCGTCCACGTCCGGCTCCGCGGGCTGCGTGGGCAGCTCGAGCGGGCGTGCGGCCGTCAGCCACGAGGAGGCCAGGAGCTCGACCGACGCCTCGACGTCGAGGGTCTCCCCCGTCGCCGACGGCGTGGTCCGCCAGGCGCCGTCCACGAAGGCGAGCTCGCCGTTGGTGGCCGGGGTGGAGAGGGTCTCCACGACGCTCTCGATGCTCTCCGCGAGCGCGGCGCGGTCCACCTCGCTCACGGGCTCGGCCGGGCCGGCGCCGAAGAGCTGGCGCCACAGGCGCGCGGGCTCCAGCCCGAAGCCCGTGACCTGCTCGACCGTCGCCTCGGCGTCGAACGACAGACCGGCGGCGGCGGGGTCCAGGGCGGTGCGTTTGTCGCCGACGGCGACGTCGAGGTCGCCGTGCGCGGCCGCGTCGAGGTCCGCCTCGAGGGTCGCGACGGCCTCGTCGGCCGACAGGCCGCCGATGTCGACGCCCGCGACGGTCGTGCCGGGGGGCACGCGCTCCGACCACAGCCACAGCGCGCCCACGTACGCGCCGCCGAGGAGCACGAGGACCACGGCGGCGACCGCGAGCGCGACGCCGCGGCGGCGACGGCGCGGGCGCGGCATGTCCTCGTCGTCGACCACGGCCCGCGCGGCCACCGGCTCGGGCGCCGGGACCGGCGGGAGGACGACGGTGGGGGCGGGCTCGGGCTCGACGACCGGCTCGGGCTCGGGGGCGGGTTCCGGCTGCGTGACGGCCTCCGGCTCGGGCCCTGCGGCAGCCTCCGGCGCGGGCTCCTCCTCGGGCTCGGGCGGGAGCGGCGGGAGGACCTGCGTGGCGACGGCGTCGGCCGCCTCGTCGGGCTCGGCAGGCGCCTCCGGCTCCGGCTCGGGCTCCGGGGCGGGCGCGGCGTCCGCGGCGGGCTCGGCGCCGGTCTCGGTCGGGGGCGCGGTGTCGGCCTCGGCCCCGGCCTCGACGTCGGTCGCGCCCTCGGCGTCTGTCGCAGCCTCGGGCTCCGCCTCAGTCTCGCTCCCCGCTTCGGGCTCGGCCTCGCCCTCCTGCTCGGCCTCCACCACAGCCTCGGCCTCCACCTCAGCCTCGGGCTCCGTCCCGGGCTCGGGCTCCGCCTCAGCCTCGGGCTCCGTCCCGGGCTCGGGCTCCGGCCGGTCCTCGTCCGAGGCCTCGGCGTCCGCCGCGGCCTGCCCGTCGTCGGGCTGCTCCTCGGCCGCGACGTCCGCCCCCTCCGGCGAGGTCTCGTCCTCGGTCGGCCCGGACTCGTCGGCGCCGGTGGGCACGGGCTCGTGCTCAGCCGACGTGGGCTCGACCTCGCTCGGCGGGGCGACGTCGTCGACGGGCGCGGCCTCGTCGTCGGCCGGTGCGTCGGCAGGGGTCTCGGCCACCTCGGCCTCGCCCTCGGCGGGCGTCTCCTCGACCGGCTCCTCGGGCTCCCCCTCGGCCTCGGCATCCTCGGCCTCGGCCTCGGCCTCCGCGGCGTCGGCGTCGACCTGCTCGCCGACGGCGTCCTCTGCGTGGGCGTCGGTCTCCTCGGCCTCGCCGTCGGTGGGCTCGGTGTCGCCGGGCTCACCGGCCTCGGGGGACTCGGCGGCGGGCCGCTCGGGCGCGGGCGCGCCCGCGTTCTCCTCGGGACGCTCCTCGGGGCGCTCGTCCCGGCCGGCGTCCGCGCTCTCCACGTCCCCGGGCTGCTCGGCGCGCGACTCGTCGGGCCGCTCGGTCATCGCTCTCCCCTGCTTCGGGCGGACCCCCGTCCGCCGCGCGAGATTCTACGGGCGCCCAGGGGCCCGCCCGTCGGGACCCGCGCCGATCGGGCGGTCGCTGAACCACCGCCGCGGCAGCACCAGGGCGAGGCCCACCACCGCGACGCCCGCGAGCCAGCCGTAGCCGAGCCCGTCGCCGACGACGATGACGTCGTCGCCGGGCCGCAGGTACGCCATCGCGAGCACCGTGCCGCCCAGGCCGACCGCGAGCCCGAGCAGCCCCGCGCCCCTCGCCCACGCCCGCACGAGCACCGCGGCCGACAGCACGGTCAGGTACGCGAGCAGCAGCCCGAGCGGCGGGCTGAACCGGTGGATCCCCGTGCCGACCAGCCCCACGAGCACGCCCACGGCGACGCTGCCGAGCACGTGGACGACGGAGCGGGCGGAGACGCGGCGGGCGGGCACGACGGCAGGCTATCGGTCGACGCCCACGGGCCAGCGCACGTCCTCCGCACGGCCTACGGCCACCCGGTACGCCTCGGCGCGCAGGATCGGCTGCAGCACGCCGTCGCTCAGGGCGAGGTGCCCGACGGCGGCCCCCGCGGCGACCGCGTCCGCGGTGCCCCACGTCGCGACGGCCTGCACCTGCGTGGCGTGCGCGCGCAGCGCCGCCGCGACCCGTTCGAGCACGGCCGCGGCGTCCACGCGCAGGTCCACCCCGGCGGGCGGCACCGCCGCCGACGGCGGCAGGCGGTCGGGGCCCGGGCGGCGCAGCCCGGGCGGCGGCTCCGGGAGGCGGGCCTCGGCGTCGGCCCGGGCCGCGGCGTCGACCGCCGCCCAGAGCACCACCGGCACGCGGTGCGGCGCGCCCGGGACACCGGCCGCGGAGTCGGCGGCGAGCTCGACGGCCCGCATCGCCACCCGGTGGGCCTGCACGTGGTCGGGGTGGCCGTAGCCGCCGCCCGGCTCGTAGGTGACGACGACGTCGGGGCGCCGCTCGCGCACGAGGCCCGCCAGGCGCGCGGCCGCCTCGTCCACGGGCGCCGCGGCGAACGCGGCGGGTCCGGCGTCGGGCGCGGCTCCCGCGCGGCCCGGGGCGAGCCAGACCATGCCCGAGTCCTCGTACCGGTCGGGCCGGCCGTCGTCGGGCGCCGGGGCCAGCCGGTCGAGGAACGCGTGGTCGGCGACGCCGAGCGCGGCCAGGGCGGCGGCGAGCTCGCCCTCGCGGTGCGCGGCCAGCGCCGGGCCGTCGCCCTCGAGGTGCGCGAGCGCGGGCGGGATGACCTCGCCGCGCTCGCCGCGCGTGCACGTCACCACCGTGACCGGGGCCCCCCACGCCGCCCACGTCGCCAGGAGCGCTCCCGTGGACAGGGTCTCGTCGTCCGGGTGCGCGTGGACCGCGAGCAGCCCGCCGGGGGTCATCCGCGCCGGGCGCGCGCCGCGATCTTCGCGCGCTCCTCCTGGTCGAGCACGACCTTGCGGATCCGGACGACCTCCGGCGTGACCTCCACGCACTCGTCGTCGCTCGCGAACTCCAGCGACTCCTCGAGCGTGAGGCGGCGCGGCGGGGTGAGCCGCTCGAGCTCGTCGCCGGTCGACGAGCGCATGTTCGTGAGCTTCTTCTCGCGCGCGACGTTGACGTCCATGTCCTCGCTGCGGGAGTTCTCCCCGACGACCATGCCCTCGTACACCTCCTCGCCGGGCGCGACGAAGAACGTCCCGCGGTCGGCGAGCTGGATGAGCGCGTACGCGGTGACCTGGCCGGCGCGGTCCGCGACGAGCGAACCGGTCGAGCGGGCCTCGATCGGGCCGGCCCAGGGCTCGTACCCCTCGGCGATCGACGCGGCGATGCCGGTGCCGCGCGTCTCGGTGAGGAACCGGGTGCGGAAGCCGATGAGCCCGCGGGCCGGGACCATGAACTCCATCCGGACCCAGCCGGTGCCGTGGTTCGCCATCGTGATCATGCGGCCCTTGCGGGCGGCGAGGAGCTGGGTGACGGTCCCGAGGTACTCCTCGGGCACGTCGATCGTCAGGTGCTCCATCGGCTCGTGCTTGACGCCGTCGATGGTCTTCGTGACCACCTGCGGCTTGCCGACCGTGAGCTCGAAGCCCTCGCGACGCATCTGCTCCACGAGCACGGCCAGGGCGAGCTCGCCGCGGCCCTGCACCTCCCAGGCGTCCGGGCGGTCGGTCGGCAGGACCCGCAGGGACACGTTGCCGACGAGCTCGGCGTCGAGCCGGTCCTTGACCTGGCGGGCCGTCATCTTGTGGCCCTTGCCGCCCTTGCCCGCGAGCGGCGAGGTGTTGATGCCGATCGTCACCGCGATCGCCGGGTCGTCGACGGTGATCGGCGGCAGGGGGCGCGGGTCGTCCGGGTCGGCGAGGGTGTCGCCGATCGTGATCTCGGGGATGCCGGCCACGGCGACGATGTCGCCCGGGCCGGCCTCCGCCGTCGGGACCCGCTCGAGCGCGCGCGTGGCGAGCAGCTCGGTGACCCGCACGTTCGAGATCGCGCCGTCCGCGCGCACCCACGCGACGGTCTGGCCCTTGCGGATCGTCCCGTTGTGGATGCGCAGCAGCGCGAGACGGCCGAGGAACGGCGACGCGTCGAGGTTCGTCACGTGCGCCTGCAGCGGGGCCGACTCGTCGTACGTCGGCGCCGGGATGCGCTCGAGCAGGGTCGCGAAGAGCGGCTCGAGGTCCGGGCTGTCGGGCAGCGCGCCGTCGGGCGGGGCCGTGAGCGACGCCCGGCCGGCCTTCGCCGACGCGTACACCACGGGCACGTCGAGCACGGCGTCGAGGTCGAGGTCCGGCTGGTCCTCGTGCAGGTCGGAGGCCAGGCCGAGCAGCAGGTCCGTGGACTCGTGCACGACCTCCGCGATGCGGGCGTCCGGCCGGTCCACCTTGTTCACCACGAGGACGACGGGCAGCTGCGCCTCGAGGGCCTTGCGCAGCACGAACCGCGTCTGCGGCAGCGGGCCCTCGGACGCGTCGACGAGCAGCAGGACGCCGTCGACCATCGACAGGCCGCGCTCGACCTCGCCGCCGAAGTCCGCGTGGCCCGGGGTGTCGACGACGTTGATGGTCACGCCGTCAGGCTGCCCGACCGCCGCCGCGGCGGGCCCGGCGTACCGGACCGCCGTGTTCTTGGCGAGGATCGTGATGCCCTTCTCGCGCTCGAGGTCCCCCGAGTCGAGCGCGCGCTCGGCGACGTGCGCGTGCTCGCCGAACGCGCCCGACTGCCAGAGCATCGCGTCGACGAGGGTGGTCTTGCCGTGGTCCACGTGCGCGACGATGGCCACGTTGCGCAGGTCCGAGCGCACCGGCATCCAGGGTCTCTTCTCTCGAGCGAGGGCGGGACGACCGACGGCGGCCGACGGGCGATGCTACCCGTGGCCGCCGTCGGCGTCGTGCTGTGGTGCGTGTGGTGCTGTCTGTGGTGCGTGTGGTGCTGCGGTGGTGCGGCGGTCCTACTCCGCGGCGGCGGTCGCCGCGGCGAGGCGGCGCGCCTCCTCCTCGAGCAGCCGGTCGCGCGTCTCGCGCCGGATCTTCTGCTCGGCGGGGTCGGGGACCGGCACGGCCGCGAGCAGGCGGCGCGTGTAGTCGTCCTGCGGGTTGCGCAGGATCTGGTCGCGCGGGCCCTGCTCGACGAGCTTGCCGTTGTGCATGACCGCGATCCGGCTGGACAGGATCTCCACGACCGCGAGGTCGTGGCTGATGAACAGGCACGCGAAGCCGTGCTCGCGCTGCAGCTCCTGGAACAGCTCGAGGACCTTGGCCTGCACCGACACGTCGAGGGCCGACGTCGGCTCGTCCGCGACGAGCAGCTTCGGGCTCAGCGCGAGGGCACGGGCGATGCCGACGCGCTGGCGCTGGCCGCCCGAGAGCTCGTGCGGGTACCGGTTGCGCATGCTGCGCGACAGGTGCACCTGGTCGAGCAGGTCCTCGACGCGGCGGTTGAGCTCGGCCCCACGGGCGATCTTGCGGAGCAGCAGCGGCTCACCGATGGACTGGCCGATCGGCAGTCGCGGGTTGAGCGACGAGCCCGGGTCCTGGAAGACGATCGAGACGTCCTTGCGCAGCTCGCGCAGGTCGTCCGGCGTGATGCCGGCCATCTCGCGGCCGTTGATGCGCAGCGAACCCTCCGCGACCGGCAGCAGGCCGACGACGGCGCGGCCGACGGTGGTCTTGCCCGAGCCGGACTCGCCCACCAGGCCGACGACCTCGCCCCGCTTGATGGTCATGGAGACCCCGTCGACCGCGCGGAACGCGGGGATGCGGCCGCGACCGGGGTACTCGATGACGAGGTCGCGCGCCTCCATCGCGAAGACCGTCTCGCCCTCGGCGGTGGCTGGGGCCTCCTCGCGGGGCGACGTGGTCGCCGGGGCGCGGTCGGCGCCGTCGGCCTCCTCGGCGCCGTCGGCCTCCTCGGCCTCGGCGAGCGCCGCGTCGCCGCCCACCGTCGCGCCCAGGTGGGGCACGGCGGCCAGCAGCTGCTGGGTGTACGGGTGCTGCGGCCGGTAGAAGATGTCCTCCGCCGTGCCCTGCTCGACGATCCGGCCGTCCTTCATCACGAGCACGCGGTCGGCGAGGTCGGCGACGACGCCCATGTCGTGCGTGATGAGGATGATCCCGGAGTCGATGCGGCTGCGCAGGTCGCGCAGCAGCTTGAGGATCTCGGCCTGGACCGTGACGTCGAGCGCCGTGGTCGGCTCGTCCGCGATGAGCAGCTTCGGGTCGCAGGACAGCGCCTGGGCGATCATCGCGCGCTGGCGCTGGCCGCCGGAGAGCTGGTGCGGGTACTTGTCGACCGAGTGCTCGGGGTCCGGGATGTCGACGAGGCGCAGCAGCTCGATGGCGCGCTCGCGCGCCGCCGACGGCCCCATGTCGAAGTGGGTGCGCAGGGTCTCGATGATCTGGAAGCCGACCGTGTAGACGGGGTTGAGCGCCGTCATCGGCTCCTGGAAGATGACCGCGACCTCGTTGCCGCGCACGCGGGAGAGCTGCTTGTGGGACAGGCCCACGAGCTCCCGACCGGCGAGCTTCGCCGAGCCGCGGGCGCGACCGTTCTGCGGCAGGAGGCCGATGAGCGACATCGACGACTGCGTCTTGCCGGAGCCGGACTCGCCGACGATGCCGAGGACCTCGCCCGGGCGGACGTCGTAGTCCAGGTCGATCGCGGCGGGGTACCACTCGCCCTCGACGAAGAAGTCCACGCCGAGGCCGCGGACCTCGAGGATCGGCGCCTTGGTGGCGGTAGCCGGTGCGTCAGTGACCACGCCGTGCCCTTTCGTGACGTGCGCCGGTGAGGCGCGGGGTCGTGCCCGCAGCGGCGACGGCGGAGGCCGTCGCGGCGGGGACGAGACGTTCTGCGACCATGGGACCGTGCCGGTGCCCGTGAACGAGACAGTGACCTTCCAGCCCGCGTTCGCACGCGGCCTGACGATCGTGGTGGCGGTGCTCAGCGCCGGCGCGCTCGGCTGGACGGCCGCCGGCGACCCGACGACGGCGCTGCGCTACCTGCCCGTGTTCCTGCTGGTGCCGGTCGCGACCTGGGCGCTCTACGGCCGCCCGGCGGTCGTCATCAGCGACAGCGGCGTCGAGCTGCGCAACGTGACCCGCACCGTCGAGCTGCCGTGGCCGGCGATCGTGCGCATCGACACCAAGTACGCGCTCACGCTGGAGACCGCCTACGGCGTCTTCGCGGCGTGGGCCGCGCCCGCACCGAGCCGCACCGCGGTCCTCCACGCGACGCGGTCGCACGTGCAGCACCAGCCCGAGAGCGCCTACTACGCCGGCGGGGTGCGCCCTGGCGACCTCGCGGGCACCGCGTCCGGCGACGCCGCCGGCTACCTGCGCCGCCGCTGGGAGCAGCTGCGCGACGCCGGCTACCTCGACGACCCGCGGCTCGAGCGCGACCGGCCGCGCGTGCGCTGGCACCTCGGCCCGGCGCTCGCGGTGGCCGTGCTGGCCGTGGCCGCGGTCGTCGTGCCGCGCCTCGTCTGAGCGCGTCCGGTCCGTCACCTGGTCAGTCACCTGCCGCGCTCGTGGCGGGGGTCGCCTCGGCCGCCCGACGGCGGTTCGCCCGCTCGGCCGCACGGTCCATCGCGCGCTTGCTCGGGATGCGGCGCTGGCGCGGGTCGAAGGCGTCGCGCAGGCCGTCACCGATGAAGTTGATGCACAGCGCGATGAGGACGATGAACAGACCCGGCCACCAGAACAGCCAGGGCCGCGTGGCGAAGGCCGTCTGGTACTCGGCGATGAGCGTGCCCAGCGAGACGTTGGGCGAGCGGATGCCGAAGCCGAGGTAGCTCAGCGCGGTCTCGAGCAGGATCGCCGACGCCATGAGGAGCGTCGTGTTGACGATGATCACGCCGACCGCGTTCGGGAGCATGTGCTTGAACATGATCCGGCTGCTGCTCGCGCCGGCGACGCGGGCGGCGTCGACGAACTCGCGCTCGCGCAGCGAGAGGAACTCCGCGCGCACGAGGCGGGCCATCGAGGTCCACGTGACGAGGCTCAGCGCGACGGCCAGCAGGAACGCGTTGGCGCCGCTCGAGCTGACCAGGCGGCCGAGGATCGCGCCGATCATGATCACCGGGATGGTGATGACCATGTCGGTGAAGCGCATGAGGATGTTGTCGATGCGGCCGCGCATGAAGCCCGACACGGCACCCATGACGATGCCGATGGTCGTGGCGAGCAGGCCGACGACGACCATGACGATGAGCGACTGCTGGGCGCCGCGCATGACGCGGGCGAACACGTCGCGGCCGAGGTTGTCCTGACCGAACGGGTGGTCGCCGATCGTCAGGCCGCCGGAGAACGACAGGGTCGGGGACCCGCCGGGGTTGACGACGTCGTCGAACTGCGTGGGTGACCACTTCCACCAGCCGGGGATGGGGCCCCAGCCGATCGAGGTCGTCACGAGGAGGACGACGAGGATCAGGACCGTGGCGGCGGTCATCGCGCCGCGGTGCCGCAGGAAGCGGCGGAGGACGATGCGGCCCTGCGAGAGGCCCTCGACCTCCTTGAGCTCGATGGCGTTCTCGATCGAGTTGCCGATCTCGCTCTGCGCGTCGTCGCTGAGGACGCCCTCGGGCGTCGTCGGGTTCGGGCTGGGGACGGTCATGCGTTCACCCGGATCCTGGGGTCGAGAGCGGCGTAGACGAAGTCGACGACGATGTTTGCGACGACGAGCGCGGTGCCGACGACGATGAAGTAGCCCATCGCCGGGTTCGCGTCCGACGTCGCGAGCGAGTGCAGGAAGAGCGTGCCCATGCCGCTCCACGCGAAGATGCGCTCGGTGATGATCGCGCCGCCGAAGAGGTAGGCGATGTCCAGCGGCACGATGGTGGCCAGCGGGATGAGCGCGTTGCGGAACGCGTGCCGCACCGTCACCACCCGCTCCGGGAGGCCCTTGGCCCGCGCCGTCCGGATGTAGTCCTGGTTCATCACCTCGAGCAGGCTCGCGCGGGAGTAGCGCGTGTACGACGCGAAGGTGATGAGGATGAGGGCCGTCGTCGGCAGCACCAGGTGCGTGAAGGTGTCGAGGGTCTCGACCCAGAAGTCGCCCTGGAGGCCGGGGGTCTCGGCGCCGATCGTGGCGATCGGGCGGCCCGCGACGCGCGACGAGCGGCTGTAGACCTGCCAGACCTGCATCACGCGGTCGACGAAGATCAGCGCGCCCACGACGACGGCGGTGATGGCGCCCGCGCGCATCGACTGGCGGCGGTCCGGGCCGCCGAACAGCCAGCCGATGAGGACGCCGGAGCCGATCGCGACGAGCGCGAGCAGCACGATCATGAGCCCGGTGGCGTACGGGAAGAGGAACTGCAGCGGCCACCAGAGCAGCGCGCCGAGCAGCGCCACCGAGAGCGAGGTGTACAGCGCGCGGCGGTTGCGCAGGCCGGCGGCGAGCGCGGTGATCGCGAACGCGGCGCCGATGCCGAGCAGGCCGATCGCGACCGGGCCGAGGCTCGGGTCGAGGAACCACTTCGTCGCGGAGACGAAGGCCATCGCCGCGGCCGTCGCGGCGGCGGAGACGAGGAACGTGATGCCGCGCCGTCGCCACGGTCCCCCGACGATCGCCTGCCACAGCAGGCCGCCGATCACGGAGATCAGGACGATCGTCGAGGGTGAGAAGACCGGGTTGCGCAGGAAGTCGTTGAAGCCGATCGCGCCCCACAGCTTGAGGAGCACGGCGACCCAGAACGAGGGCAGCGAGTACAGCAGGAACGCCATGAAGGTGACGCCGTAGTCGAAGCCCGAGTACTGCCGCAGCGCGGACGCGATGCCGACGACGACGCCGAGGCCGACCGCGATGAACGCGGCCGCGCCGACGAGCTGCAGCGTCGAGGGGATCGCGGTGCCGAGCAGGGCGGTCACCGGCTGCCGGTTCACCCAGCTGTCGCCGAGGTCGCACTGGCCGACGACACAGCCGGCCACGCCGCCGAGCCACTTCGCCCACCGCACGGGCGCCGGGGTGTTGAGGTCGAGGTCCCGGATGCGGGCCTCGATCAGCGCCTCCTTGTTGGGCGCGGTGCTCGTGCGCAGGTCCTCGAGCGGGTCGAGCGCGAGCGCCAGGAGCATGTAGACGATGAACGTCGCGCCCACGAGGACGATCGCGGACGACAGCAGGCGCCGCCCGAGGAACGTGAGGATGGGTGCGCTCGCCCGCAGGCGGCGCCGTGGCGTCGTCGGGCTCGCGGGCGTGGCCGACGCCGGCTCGGGAGCCTCGACGGCCGCCTGGCCGGTGACTGAGGTGGCCATGGGGTTGTGCACCTCGCTGGGGAGTAGATGAACGGCGTGAGTCTACGCGGACGTCCGCCGGGCTCCCTGGGCGGGTGGGCCCGCCACGGGAGCCGTGGTGTGTGACGCTCGGCACGATCGCCGGTCAGGAGCGCTGATCGCGCAGCCGCGGGCCGGTGGCCGACGTGCCTGCCCGGCCGGGCCGTGCTCGCGCGGCGGGGCCCCTACAGGGTACGCCCGCCGCCGGCCGGCCCTCGCGCCGGGCCCGGGCCGCCCGAGGCCCGGGCCCGGCACGCCGGTGGGGTACCGCGACCGCGGTACCCCACCGGTTCGTGCATCAAGGCGTCAGGAGCGGATCAGTCGTTGCTGCCGGGGACGTCGAGGCTGTCCTCGGGGCTGATCTCCCACTCCCAGTAGTTCCAGAAGATCGTCGGCGACAGCGGGATGAAGGACACGCCCTCGAGAGCGCTCCGCCACGCGACGACACCGGGGAACTGGAAGATCGGGATCGAGAAGCCCTCCTCGTTGAGGATGGACTCGATCTCGATGATGAGCTCCTTCTCGACCTCGGGGTCGGTGTTGGTGCTCAGGGTCGCCCACAGGTCGTCCATCTCCTGCGAGCTGTAGCCACCGAAGTTGTTGATGCCACCGGTGACGAAGTTCGCCTCGGCGTTCAGGGCGAAGGTGCTGGTGGACTGCCAGCCGAAGAGCGACGCGTCGTACGTGTCGGTCTGCGACAGGCGGGCGCCCCAGCCGTCGTCACCCTCGTCGATGACGTTGAAGCCGACCTCGGCGGCCGAGGCCGCGATGAGCTCGTACTCGTTGGCACGACGGACGTTCGACGCGCCGTAGAGGAACCGGACGTCGATCGGCGTCTCGACGCCGGCCTGGGCCAGGAGCTCCTTGGCCTTCTCGCGACGCTCCTCGTCGGTGCCGCCGTAGAAGTCGGAGCCGTTGTTGGCCACGACGTCGTCGTACGCCGGCGAGCCGGGGACCTGCGTGTGCGAGTTGCGCAGCCGGGCCTCGGGGTTGAGCGGGAGGATCAGCTTCTCGAGGATCTCGTCACGCGGGACGGACAGGAGGAAGGCCTGGCGGACGAGCCGCGCGGTCTCCTCGTCGCCGCCGTAGGTGGCCGCGTCGAACGGGCCGCCGTTGTTGAAGATGACGTCGACGTGCTCGTACGTGCCCTCTTCCTGGGTCGTGTACTCGATGCCGTCGATGCCCTCGAGTGTCGAGATGACGTCGACCGACGACTGCGGCTGGATGAGGTCGACCTCACCGTTCTGCAGAGCGGTGACCGACGCCAGCGGGTCCTCGGTGTAGCGGATGGTGATCGACTCGACCTTGGGAGCCGGCTCCCACTCGATGTCGTCGCGCGCCGTCAGCGTGAGGTACTGGTTCTCGACGAAGTCCGTCATCACGTACGGGCCGTAGGCGAGGTACTTCAGCGGGTTGTCCGGGAGCGAGGTGAAGTTGAAGTCCTCGTTCCAGGAGCGGGCGATCTTCGAGAGGTCCTCGGTGTTGTTCTCGAAGAAGGCGTCGATGACGCGCTGCTTGCCCTCGGCACCGTCCTCGCCGACCTCGACGCCCAGCGCGATGTTCGCGATGGCGTGCGCGGCGATCGGCGACGGGACGATCGTGACCTCCCAGTCGGCGCGCGGCTCGTCGTAGACGAACGTCACGGTCTTGCCGTCGTTGGAGATCTCCGGGTTCTGGGTGATGAGGTTGATGCCGTTGGACGAGGAGTCGAAGTAGACGCCCTCGTCGGCGTTGGTCACGTTGCCCTCGTCGTCCGTCTCCGGCTCGATGGTGTCGAACTTGTCGTTCTGCGCACCCCAGGCGAGGATCAGGTCCGCCGCGTCCACGGGCACACCGTCAGACCAGGTGAGGTTCTCGTTGATGGTGTACTCGACGGTCAGCGGGTCCTCGTTGACGATCTCGTAGGTACCCACCGACGGGTTCGGCTGGAGCTCCAGGTCGCCGTCGTAGTAGTTGAAGAGCGGGTTGGTCAGGTACAGGACGTTCGCGTTGGTCGTCGCGTTGCCGATCGACGTGAGGTTGTTCTGCGAGTAGAACGGCTGGTTCCAGCCGACGCTCACCGCGGTGTCCTCGACGATCTCGCTCCCCTGCGGGGTGGCGCACGCGCTGAGCACCAGCGCGCTCGTCGCGACGATGGCGCCGGCGGCGCCGAGTCGTCTGATCTTCACAAGTTCCTCCTGACGGATGAGGTTGGGGCCCGAACCCGCGCACGGGGACGCGAGGGTGAAGGGGCGTCCACCCTTGGATTGGGCGAGCGTACAGCCGCCGATCCGGGCAAAAGTGGCACCGGCCACGACCGTTCGTGATCGTTACCTTTTCGATACTACCCGGTAGTTCTCATCATCCGAGACGCCGCGTCTCGGCGTCGTCGCAGGTCAGCGCGTTGCGGCGCCGACCATGACGGGGAAATCCGTTGACATGGCCCGGTCGGGCGCAGGGATCCGCGCAGCCGATGGCCTCGGAGGCGTGCCCGGCGACGGAGACCGTCGTGGCCGACCCCGGTTCGGGCGAACCGGGCAGACCGTCCGCCCCCGGACGAAAAACCCGGGCCCGGGACCTGTGGCCCTGGCCACCCGTGGAACGGCCCGCAGACCCGTGTGACGTTCGTCTCGACCCGTCGCGGACGCGCACGCGGCGCGGTCCCGGGCGCGAAGCGGGGACGTTCGGGGACGCGAAGCGGGGTGGGTCCTGGCGCGAGCCGGGTGGGTCCGGGCGCGAGCCGGGTGGGTCCGGGCGCGAGCCGGGTGGGTCCGGGCGCGAGCCGGGTGGGTCCGGGCGCGAGCCGGGTGGGCCCGGGGGTGCGAACCGGGGGGCGTGCGTTCCCGCGGCACGAACCCGGGGCGGACGGCGCGGCACGCTCCTAGGGTGGACGGGTGCACCTGCTCCACATCGCCCACCAGGCCGACTGGCAGCACGCGCTCGAGACCGGCACCTACGAGGTGTCCACCCGCGGGGCCACCCTCGCCGACGTCGGCTACGTCCACACCTCCTACCCCGAGCAGCTCCCCGCCGTGGCGCGGGCCGTGTACGCCGACGACCCCGAGCCGCTCTGCGTACTCGTCATCGAGGAGTCGCTCGTCCTCGACGCGGGCGTGCGCATCGAGCTCGAGGACGGCGGCGACGGCGAGCTCTACCCGCACGTGTACGGGCCGATCCAGCGCGCGTGGGTTGTGGACGTGCGCCCCGCGTCGTTCGACGCCGAGGGGAACCTCCTCTACTAGGGCGCCCCGCGCCGTCGGGCGGCGGGGCGCCGTCGGGCGGCGGGGCGCCGTCGGGCCGACCGCCTCGCCGGGACTTCCCCCAGGGCGCCGACGCCGGAGGGCACCTGGCGGGTGTCCGCCCCCGGGGGCAGGCTGGGCGGATGGGAGAGGCGAAGTCGGACCTGCACCGGTACCTGCGCCAGGGGCGCGAGGCGCTGGTCTGGAAGCTCGAGGGCCTGTCGGAGTACGACGCGCGGCGCCCGCTCACCCCGACCGGCACCAACCTGCTGGGCCTGGTCAAGCACGTGGCGAGCGTCGACGTCGGCTACCTCGGCGAGTGCATGGGGCGCCCGTTCCCGGAGCCGCTCCCCTGGTTCGACGACGACGCCGAGCGCAACGCCGACTTCTGGGTGCCGGCCGACGTGTCGCGGGCCGACGTGCTCGGCCTCGCCGAGCGCGCGTGGGCGCACTCCGACCGGACCGTCGAGGAGCTGCCGCTGGACGCCGTCGGGCACGTGCCCTGGTGGGGCGACGGCGGGCGCGAGGTGACGCTGCACCGCCTCCTCGTGCACATGGCGACGGAGACGCACCGGCACGCCGGGCACGCGGACGTGCTGCGCGAGTCGATCGACGGGGCCGTGGGGATGCGCCGCGACGCCCTCGACCTCCCCGGCGACGTCCCGCCCGAGTGGTGGGCGCAGTACGTGGCGCGCGTCGAGCAGGCCGCGCGCGACGCCGTCGGCTGAGGCTCGAGGGACGTCCCCCGCCCTGCGGCCTCGCCGCGCGAGCGTGTCGGATGGTCGAACTAGTGTTCGAACCCGACGTTCCGACGGCAGCAGGAGGGGACGATGCGCGTGCTGGTGGCGACGGAGGCGACGCAGGGCGACCGGGAGGACGACTACTCCTGGACAACCCCCGGCGAGCTGGTCATGTTCGGCGCGGTCTGCGCGAGCGACCTGCGCGGCACCGGGCAGCCCTGCGGGTGCGGCCGCGCGTTCGCGGGCCTGCACTCCGAGCGCGCGACGACGACGGCGGAGGTCGCCGAGTGGCCCGGGTCGCTCGACGACCTGGTGCTCGCGTTCCGCGACTCGCTCGCCCGCGGCGGCTGGCTCGACGTCGGTGGGACGCCCGAGGAGGTGACCGGCGTCGTGCACGAGGCGGTCATGGAGGTGCTGCTCGTGGCCGACCGCTACCCCGTGGGGACCGTGATCGGCACGAACCTCGGCCGCCAGTACGTGCGTCAGCGCGCCTCGGCACGCTGACGCACGTACTGGTCAGGCGGGCGCGCGCCCGGGCGGGCCCGAGCTCAGGAGGCACGCGCTCAGGCGGGCTCGAGCTCAGGCGGGCTCGAGCTCAGGCGGACTCGAGCTCAGGTGGGCTCGAGCTCAGGCGGGCTCGACCGGGAGCCAGAGCTCGCACGTCGCGCGCGTCTCGGTCAGCTCGAGGTAGCGCAGCATCGACGGCCCGGGCCGCAGGCGCCACGGGTTGGACGGGAACCAGTCCGTCGCGGTCGCCGCCCACGTCCGCTGGAGGGCGTCGGGGAACGGGCCGGACGAGTGGAAGACCGCCCAGGCACCGGCCTCGACGGGGATCGTGTCGAGGTCGTCGGGCACGGGCGTCCCGGCCTGCACGGCGACGCCGTGCAGGTAGGTGAGCGGCGAGCCCTCGGGGGCGTCGGGCTCGAGGCCCGCCGACACGGCGAGGATCCCGGCGGGATCGGTGTCGTTCAGCTCCTTGAGCCGGGCGTGCGCCTCGGGCGGGAGCGAGGCGACGTGCCGCTGGATGTGCGGGTTCACGCCGTGGTGCACGAGCGGCACCTCGGCGGCGTGGCCGACGAGCACGAAGGCGGGTCGGTCGGTGATGGTGACGTCCATGGGGGTGCTTCCCTCCACGCTCAGGCGGAACCTGAGCATCGGTTGTGTGCTGAGCGGACCCCCGTCGCGGCGCACGTCGGCCGGGCCGGTCCCGTGCACCGCACGGAACGCACGCCCGAACGCCTCGGTCGAGCCGTACCCGTAGCGCACGGCGACGTCGAGCAGGCTCGGGGCGCCGCGCACGAGGTCGGCGGCGGCGAGCGTCATCCGTCGCCGGCGCACGTACTCGGACAGCGGCATGCCCGCGAGCGCCGAGAACATCCGGCGCAGGTGGTACTCGCTCGTCGCGTGCTCCCGGGCGAACGCCGCCAGGTCGACGGGTTCGTCCGGGTGTCGCTCGACGAGCTCGACCAGGGCGTTCAGGGTGCCGATCACGGGTCCTCCTTACCCGACCACCGTGCCCGTGGCGAGCGGGAGCCCGCCCGACCATCGGTGCCGCGTCCGGTCGGGCGTGGCCGCCCCGCAGGCGCCGGGACCACGGGAGGCCCGGCCCGCCCCGGCGTCGGGGGCGGACCGGCCTCCTCGGGCGCGCGGGCGTCGTCCCGCCGGCCTCCCTGGGCCGCGCGGGGCGTCGTCGCGCGAGCGCTGGTCAGGCGCGCGGGTCGACCAGGATCTTCACGGCTGTCTCGTTGCGGTGGATGAGGGTCTCGAAGCCCTCGTCGATGAGGTGGTCGAGGCCGATGACGCCCGTGATGAACGGCTTGAGCGACACCTTGCCGGACTGGACGAGCTTGATCGTCTCGGGGTGGGAGTTGACGTAGGCGATCGTGCCGCGCAGGTCGATCTCCTTCAGGACGAGCTTCTGGATGTCCAGGCTCGCGGGGTGACCCCAGATCGACTCGACGACGATGACGCCGGTCGGCTTCACCGCGTCGACGAGGGTGTCGAACGCAGGCTGCACCGAGGTGCACTCGAAGCCGACGTCGGCGCCGCGGCCGTCGGTCAGCTCCTTCACCGCCGCGACGACGTCGGTCTCGCGCGGGTCGAACACGTGCTGGGCGACGCCGGTCTCGAGCGCCTTGGCACGGCGCAGCGGGCTGGGCTCGGAGATCGCGACGGTGATGCCCTCGGCCACCAGGACCGCGGCGGTGAGCAGGCCGATCGGGCCCGCGCCGGTGATGAGGGCGACGTCCCCCGCCTTCGCGTCGGACCGCTTGTAGGCGTGGTAGCCGACGGACAGCGGCTCGATGAGCGCCGCCTCGTCCAGCGGGATGTCGCCGACCGGGTGCACCCAGCGGCGCTTGACGACGATCTTCTCCGCCAGGCCGCCGCCGCGGCCGGCGAGGCCGATGAAGTTCATGTCGGGCGACAGGTGGTAGGCGTCGTTCGCCTCCGACGTGTCGACGTCGTCGCGGATGATGTACGGCTCGACGACGACCGAGTCGCCCGGCTCGAGGTCGGTGACGCCCTCGCCGACCGCGTAGACCACGCCGGACATCTCGTGGCCCATCGTGATCGGCGCGCACTCGCCGGAGATGGGGTGCGGGTGGCCGGCCGGCGGGATGAAGATCGGGCCGTCCAGGTACTCGTGCAGGTCGGTCCCGCAGATGCCGCAGTAGGCGACGTCGATCCCGACGGTCCCGGGCTCGACGGTGGGCTCGGGGACGTCCTCGATCCGGATGTCCCCGCGGTCGTAGTAGCGCGCGGCCTTCATGGTGCGTCCTTTCGCTGACGAGCCGGGGCGTCCCGGTCATCAGTGGCCGACGCTGTCCCGCCTCGGGTTATCGGCGGTGTCTGCCGCCTAAAAGGACAGTAGGCCGGTGCGCTCGCGGGGCCCACCCAGGGGCCCCGTCCCGGCGTGATCTCGGCCACGCGGGAGGTCCCGCCGCGACGCGCCCAGCAGCGGATCCCTGGCCCCGGTGCCGAGCCTCAGGAACGCTGCCAGCGGGCCCCTGGCCCGGGTGCCGAGCCTCAGGAACGCTGCCCCCCAGCATGTGCTCGACCCGCTCCAGCAGCTCGTCGACCTGGGCTAGTTCGTCGCCGCGCGCGAACGTGACGGCACGGAAGCGGACCTTGCGCACCTGCTCGGCGGTGAGCGACACGTCGCCCGGACGGCCCTCGTCCAGGTGCGTCAGCGCGGCCACGACCTCGTCGAGGAGGTCGTCCACGCCGGTGACGCAGTAGCCCTGCCCCGCGCGACGCCCGAGTGCCGCGCGCCCGGTCAGACGTTGAAGCGGAACTCCACCACGTCGCCGTCGGCCATGACGTAGTCCTTGCCCTCGATGCGCGCCTTGCCGGCCGCGCGGACCGCGGCGACCGAGCCGGCCTCGACGAGGTCGTCGAAGCTGATGACCTCGGCCTTGATGAACCCGCGCTCGAAGTCGGTGTGGATGACGCCCGCGGCCTGCGGCGCGGTCCACCCCTGCTTGATGGTCCAGGCGCGGGCCTCCTTGGGCCCGGCGGTGAGGAACGTCTGCAGCCCGAGCGTGTGGAAGCCGACGCGGGCGAGCTGGTGGAGGCCGGGCTCGGACTGGCCGGACTCCACGAGCATCTCGGCGGCGTCCTCCGGGTCGAGCTCGACGAGCTCCGCCTCGAACTTGGCGTCGAGGAAGACGGCGTCGGCCGGGGCGACCAGCGCGCGCAGCCGCTCCTGCATCGCCGTGTCCGCCAGGCCGGCGTCGTCGGTGTTGAAGACGAAGATGAACGGCTTCGCCGTGAGGAGCTGCAGGTCGCGCAGCGCCGCCGCGTCCACGCCCGCTGCGGCGAGCCGGTCGCGCGCGGCGAAGACCGTGACGCCCTCCTCGAGCACCTTCTGCGCCTGCTGCGCGGCGGTGAGGACGGCCGGGTCGGTCTTCTTGCCGCGCACCTCCTTCTCCAGGCGCGGCACCGCGCGCTCGAGGGTCTGGAGATCGGCGAGGATCAGCTCGGTGTTGACCGTCTCGATGTCGTCGGCGGGGTCGACGCGGCCCGCGACGTGCACCACGTCGTCGTCGGCGAAGGCGCGGACCACCTGGCAGATCGCGTCGGCCTCGCGGATGTTCGCGAGGAACTTGTTGCCCAGCCCCTCGCCCTCGGACGCGCCGCGGACGATGCCGGCGATGTCGACGAAGGAGACGGTCGCGGGGACGATCCGCTCCGAGCCGAAGAGCCGCGCCAGCGTCTCCAGGCGCGGGTCCGGGAGCGGGACGACGCCGAGGTTCGGCTCGATCGTGGCGAACGGGTAGTTGGCCGCCAGCACCTGGTTGCGGGTGAGGGCGTTGAAGAGGGTCGACTTGCCGACGTTGGGCAGGCCGACGATCCCGATGGTGAGAGCCACGGGCGGAGAGTCTACGTGGGTGCGGGCGGGCCGCCGTCGGGAGTCGGCGGGAGGATCGGTGCCCGACGGACGGGGCGCCGCCGTCGGGAGTCGGCGAGGGGATCGGTGCCCGACGGACGGGGGGCGCCGCGGTGCGGTCGTCGCGGTCGCCGCCACCGGCCGCCGCCGCCTGGGACGGTTTCGCCGACGGCGTACGGGAAGTTCGCCCGATTCGTACACCTGTTCGACGAGATGCCCTATCCTCGAGGCATGGCGGTGCACGAGGCGGGGCGCGGGCTCGAGGAGGCCGCGCGCGCCGTCGCCCGGGTCGCCGCCCGGGCCGCGGACCTGGCCGCCGACGAACGCGCCGCCCTGCTAGGGGCGCTCGACGTCGTCGGCGGGGTGCTCGCGACCGCGCGGGCCGACCTCCTGGCCGCCCAGCGCGAGAGCGGCGCCTGGCGCGCCAAGGGCGACCCGACCTTCGAGGCGTGGCGGGCGCGGACCTCCCGGGCCGGGATGCGCGCCGCGGCGACCGAGGTGCGGCGCGGCGAGGTGCTGACGTCGATGCCGTCGGTGCGCGAGGCGGTCGAGTCCGGCCGGGTGACGGTCGAGCACGTGGACGTCGTGGCGCGCACGGCGGCGACGGCGTCGGAGCCGGTGCGTCGGGCGCTCGCCTCCCCCGAGGGCCAGGCAGAGCTGCTGCAGGTCGCGACGCGCGTGGACGCGGGAAGGTTCGCGCGGGCGGTCGCCCGGTGGGCGGCGGCGCTCGACCGGTCCGCGCTGGAACGTGGCCACCAGGCGCAGCGGGCCGCGCGGTTCCTCAACCTCGCGGAGACGCCGACGGGCACGCGGGTGTCGGGCCTGCTCGACTCCGTGGCGGGGCACCGGCTGCGGCTCGCCCTGGAGGCGGTCGCCGGGAAGCCCGCGCCCGACGACGAGCGCTCCCCCGAGCAGCGGCGCGCCGACGCGCTCGAGACGCTGGCCGGGGCGGCGCTCGCCATGACCTCCTCCGGCGGCGTGCCCGTGGGTCCGCGGGCCTCCGTGACCATGGTGCTGCGCGAGGAGACGTGGGCCGCGCTGCGTCGGACCGCTCGGGGTGGGGACGTCGCGCGGGGCGGGGACGCCGGAGGCGCGGTGGCGCCCGCGACGATCGACGACGACGCCGCGCTCCCGCCGAGCGAGACCGCGCGGCTGCTGTGCGACTGCGAGCTCACGCGGGTGGTCGTGGACGCGCAGGGCCAGCCGCTCGACCTCGGGCGCGCCGTCCGGCTGCACACGCCCGCGCAGCGCCGCGGGATCACGGTGCGCGACGGCGGGTGCTTCTGGCCCGGGTGCGGCGCGCCGACCCGGTGGTGCGAGGTCCACCACCTCGCCTGGTGGGACCGCGACGACGGCCCGACCTCCGTGCTCGACGGGGCGCTGGCCTGCTCCTTCCACCACCACGAGCTGCACCGCCGCGACCTCGTGGTCACGCGGTACCTGCTGCCCGCGGGCGCGCGGGCGGGCGAGAGCGCGGTGCGGTACGTCGTCGCGACGCCCGAGGGGCGCGTGCTCGCCGACGGTCGGCCGGCCGACGCGGCAGGCGAGCCGCTCGGGACGGCGGTGCGGCGCTGGGTACCCGGTCACGGGGCCGTCGACCTGACGGGAGCCGGCCGTTCCGGCCCGCCCCGCCCGCCCGGGGAGCGACGACCGATGGACGGGCCGTCACCCGGGGAGCGACGACCGATGGACGGGCCGTCATCCGGCGAGCGACGACCTGTGTACGGACCGCCGCCGCGGACGGGAGGCTCGGCGCCCCCGCCGCCGCGGCCGAGGGCAGGCCCGGGCGCGCGACAGGGCGGCGCGCGACAAGGCGCGCGACAAGGCGCGCGGCCGGGCGTACGGGCGGGCGCTGTCGCCAACGCGCGGCCCGGGTAAGCGCGCGCGTGGCACGTTGCCGGGGTTGGCGTGGTGCGGGTAGGTGCGCGAGGGCGCATGGCTCGGATGGGCGCGCGGGCGTGCTGACCTGGGGCGACGCACCGCACGGGGCGGCGTCGTGTCGGTGGGCGCTGACAGCCTGGCCGCATGGAGATCGTCATCGGGGTGGTCGCGCTGGCCGTCGGGCTCGTCGGCGGGTGGGTGCTGGGCATCGTCCGCGCCGCGGAGCGGGTGCGGCGCGCGGAGGTGCGCGCGGCGGAGGCGACCGCGCGGCTCGAGGCGGAGCGCCGGATCGCCGACGAGCGGGTCGCGGCGGCGCAGGCCGACGAGGCGCGGCTGGCGGAGCAGTTCCGGGCGCTCGCCGCCGACGCCCTGCGCGCCAACTCCGAGCAGCTCATGCTCGCCGCCGAGGAGCGGCTGCGCCGCAGCCAGGAGGTCGGCGCGGCCGACCTCGCGCAGCAGCAGGACGCCGTCCGGCGCCTCGTCGAGCCGCTCACGCGCACGCTCGACCAGGTCAAGGCCGAGGTCGCCACCGCTGAGCGCGCCCGGCTCGAGGCGCACGCCGCCCTCGCCGAGCAGCTGCGCGCCGTGCGGGAGTCCTCCGAGCTGCTGCGCTCCGAGACGGGACAGCTCGTCACCGCACTGCGCGCCTCGCAGGTGCGCGGCCGCTGGGGCGAGGTCCAGCTGCGCCGCGTCGTCGAGGCGGCCGGGATGCTCGAGCACGTCGACTTCGTCGAGCAGGCGCACCTGGCCACCGACGACGGCGCCCGGCGGCCCGACATGGTCGTCCACCTCGCCGGGGGCAAGCACGTGGTCGTCGACGCGAAGGTCGCCGTCGTCGGGTACCTCGACGCGATGCAGGCCACCGACGAGGCCGTGCGCGCGGAGCGGCTGGCCGCGCACGCCCGGCACATGCGCCGCCACATCGACGACCTCGCGGCCAAGGAGTACTGGGAGCAGGTCGCGCCCGCGCCCGAGTTCGTCGTCATGTTCGTGCCGGCCGAGGCGTTCCTGCACGCCGCGCTCGAGGCGGACGCGACGATCCTCGAGCACGCCATGGAGCGGAACGTGGTCCTCGCGACCCCGATGACGCTCGTCGCGATGCTGCGCACGATCGCCTACGCGTGGCGGCAGGACGCGCTCGCCGCGAACGCGCAGCAGGTCCTCACGCTCGGCCGCGAGCTGCACGGCCGGCTCGCCACCCTCGGCGGGCACGTCGGGCGCCTCGGCCGCCAGCTCGACGGCGCCGTGCGCGCCTACAACGAGACCGTCAGCTCGCTCGAGTCGCGCGTGCTCGTCAGCGCCCGGCGCCTCGCCGAGCTCAAGGTGACCGACGCCGACCTCGACGCCCCGGCGCAGATCGACCGCGCCGCGCGGCAGGTGCAGGCACCCGAGCTCGTCGCGGGCGACGAGCAGCGGGTCGTCGCGCTGGGCTGATCCGGGCAGCCCCAGGCTGATCCGGGCCGCCCCAGGCCGACGCGGGCCGCACCGGAGGGCCGGCTGGACCGGGTCGAACGACGAGTCCGGCTCGACCGGCTGGACCGGCTCGACCGACGAGACAGCTAGACCGGCTCGACCGACAGCTGCCGGCGCGCCCCGCGGGCAGGGCGGCCGGGCGCCTGACCGGCGGCCTTGAGGTCGGCGCGCAGCTCACGCGGCAGGGAGAACATGAGGTCCTCGGTCGCGGTGCGCACCTCGGTCACCTCGCCGAACCCGAGCGAGGCGAGCCGCTCGAGCACGTCGCGGACGAGGATCTCGGGCACCGAGGCGCCCGACGTCACGCCGACCGTCCGGACGCCGTCCAACCACGCCGGGTCTATCTCCTCGGCACGGTCGATGCGCACGGCCGCGCCGGCGCCCGCCTCGCGGGCAACCTCCACCAGACGCACCGAGTTCGACGAGTTCGCCGACCCGACCACGATGACGAGGTCCGACTCGGGCGCGAGCTTCTTCACCGCGACCTGGCGGTTCTGCGTCGCGTAGCAGATGTCGTCGCTGGGCGGGTCGGCGAGCAACGGGAAGCGCTCGCGCAGGCGCCGCACCGTCTCCATCGTCTCGTCGACCGACAACGTGGTCTGGGAGAGCCAGACCACCTTGGCGGGGTCGCGCACGACGACCTTGTCGACGTCGTCCGGGGAGTTGACCACCTGGATGTGGTCGGGCGCCTCGCCCGAGGTGCCCTCGACCTCCTCGTGGCCGTCGTGCCCGATGAGGAGGATGTCGTAGTCCTCGGCGGCGAACCGCACCGCCTCCTTGTGCACCTTCGTGACGAGGGGGCAGGTCGCGTCGATCGTCTGCAGGCCGCGGGCGGCCGCGGCGGCGTGGACCGCCGGGGAGACGCCGTGCGCGGAGAACACGACGCGGGCGCCCTCGGGCACCTGGTCGGTCTCGTCGACGAAGATCGCGCCGCGCTCGGCGAGCGTCTCCACCACGTACTTGTTGTGGACGATCTCCTTGCGCACGTACACGGGCGGGCCGTAGTGCTCGAGCGCCTTCTCCACCGCGACCACGGCGCGGTCGACCCCGGCGCAGTAGCCGCGCGGCGCCGCGAGGAGCACGCGCCCGCGGGCGGGCACGTCGGCGCGCTCGGGAGCAGGCCCGGACGGGGCGGCGTCGTGGGGGGTCACCGCCTCAGTCTACGTAACGGGGCGCCGGCCGCCCCGGCGGGGCGTGGGCGCCCGGTGGGCGCCCGGTGGGCAGGCTGTGAAGATCCGGGCTCGCTGTGAAGATCCGGGCTCGCGGCGACGCCCCCGGGGTTGACGGCCCGTCAACGTCCAGGCCCGTGGGAGCGACACCCCCGGGGCACCGGCCCGCCAACGTCCAGGCCCGTGAACGTCCAGGGCCCGGGGGCGACGTCCGCAGCGGATGGCAGGCTGGTCCCGTGACCGACGCCGCCGCCCCCACCCCCGCCCGGGGCCCGGCTGGCGCGCCGGCACCCGGCACCTCGGCCCCGGGCACGCGCGCACCCGGCACGCCGGCCCCGGGCGCGCCCGCCGCCCGCGGGGCGCTCCCGCCGCGCGCGGCCGACACGACGCCGTCGGCGCCGTGGCCCCTGCGGCACCTCTCGGCGAAGATCGCCGACTACGTCCACCGGATGCCGAGCGTCTGGGTCGAGGGGCAGGTCGTCCAGCTCAACCGCCGCCCCGGCACGTCGGTCGTGTTCCTCACGCTGCGGGACACCGACGCCGACGTGTCCATGCCGGTCACCGCGCACGTGCGCGTCCTCGACGCCGCGACCACCCCGGTCGAGGAGGGCGCGCACGTCGTCCTGCACGCGACCCCGACGTTCTGGGCCAAGCGCGGGAGCCTGTCCCTGCAGGCCGACGAGATCCGCGCCGTCGGGCTCGGCGAGCTGCTGGCCCGGATCGAGCACCTCAAGCGCGTGCTCGCGGCCGAGGGACTGTTCGACCACGCCCGCAAGCGCCCCCTGCCGTTCCTGCCGCGCGTCGTGGGCCTCGTGTGCGGGCGCGAGTCGAAGGCCGAGCACGACGTCGTCGTCAACGCGCGCGCCCGGTGGCCCCAGGTGGAGTTCGAGATCCGCGAGGTCGCCGTGCAGGGCCCGGCCGCGGTGGGCGAGGTGTGCCGGGCGGTGGCCGAGCTCGACGCGGACGACCGGGTCGAGGTCATCGTCATCGCGCGCGGCGGCGGGTCGGTCGAGGACCTGCTGCCGTTCAGCAACGAGACGCTCGTGCGCACGGTCGCCGCGTGCCGCACGCCCGTCGTGTCCGCGATCGGCCACGAGACCGACACCCCGCTGCTCGACCTCGTGGCCGACCACCGCGCCTCCACGCCGACCGACGCCGCGAAGCGGATCGTCCCCGACGTCGGCGAGGAGCGGGCGCGCCTCGGCCAGGCCCGCACGCGCATGCGCCACGCGATCGAGGGGCTGCTGCGCCGCGAGGCCGAGCGGCTGCACGCCGTCCGCAGCCGGCCCGCGCTGGCCCGCCCCGAGGCCCTGCTCGACGTGCACGCGCGGCACGTGGCCGACCTGCGCCGCTCCGCCTGGCGCGCGCTCGACGTGCGCGTCGCCGCCGGCGCCGCGGAGGTGCGACACCTGGCCGCGCAGGTCGCGGCCCTCTCCCCCGCCGCCACGCTGGAGCGGGGCTACGCGGTCGTGCAGCGCGACGACGGCCGGGTGGTCCGCTCGCCCGACGACGTCGCCCCGGGCGACCGCGTCCGCGTCCGGCTCGCGCGTGGCAGCCTCGCGGCCCGCGTCGAGGAGCCGGACGAGGGATCGTCGGCCGAGGCGACCGGCGGGTCCGCCCGCCGGGGCGCCCGGCGTCCCTGACTGCGGGTTTACTGGTCCCGTGAGCGACACGCCCCGCCCCGTCCAGGACCTCACCTACGAGCAGGCGCGCGACGAGCTCGTCGCCGTCGTCGCCCGGCTGGAGGCCGGGGGCGAGACGCTCGAGGCCTCCCTCGCGCTGTGGGAGCGGGGCGAGGCGCTGGCCGCGCGCTGCCAGGAGTGGCTCGACGGCGCACGCGCCCGCCTCGAGGCCGCGCGCGCCGGTCAGGACGCGGGCCCCGAGCAGGGCCGGGACCAGGCCGCGGCCGCCCGGGCCGGTGACGACGACGCCGGCGACGAGGCGTGAGCACCCCGAGGACCCGGCGATGACGACCCGGCCCGCGCCCGACGACCACGGCGAGCACGGCGGCGCCCCCGGTGCGGGCGGCCCCGGTGCGGGCGGCCCCGGCGCGGACGTCCTCGAGCCCGCGTACCGGCCCGGCGCGGAGCACGCGCCCGACGCCGCGGTGGGCGCCGCCGACCGGCGGGTGCTCGTCGTCGGCGAGGCGCTCGTCGACGTCGTGCACCACCCCGACGGCACGGTGACCGAGCACCCCGGCGGCAGCCCCGCGAACGTCGCGCTCGGGCTCGCGCGGCTCGGTCGCGGCGTCGACCTGCTCACCTGGCTCGGCCGGGACGCGCGCGGGCGGCTCGTCGCGGACCACCTGTCGGCGTCGGGCGCGGCGCTGGTGCCCGGGTCCGACGGCGCCCGGCGCACCTCGGTGGCCACGGCGCACCTCGGCCCCGACGGCGGCGCCACGTACGAGTTCGACCTCACCTGGCGGGTGCCCGAGCGGTGGGCGTCCCCGCCCGGCCCACCCCTGGCCGTGCACACGGGGTCGATCGCGGCGGTGCTCGAGCCCGGCGGGCCCGACGTCGCCAACATCCTCGCCGCGCACCGCGACTCGGCGACCCTCACCTACGACCCGAACGTGCGGCCGTCGCTCATGCCGCCGCCCGAGGCGACCCGGCCCGTCGTCGAGCGCCTCGTGGGGCTCGCCGACGTCGTGAAGGTGAGCGAGGAGGACCTCGCCTGGCTCGCCCCGGACGACCCGGACGGCCTCGCCGACTCGTGGGCGGCCGCAGGCCCGGCGCTCGTCGTCGTCACGCGCGGGGGCGCGGGCGCGACGGCCCTCGGCGCCGGCGGCCTGCGCGTCGACGTGCCCGCGGTCCCGGTCCCCGTCGCGGACACGGTCGGCGCGGGTGACGCCTTCATGTCGGCTCTGCTCGACGGGCTGTGGTCGGCGGACCTGCTCGGCCCTGCCCGACGCGCGGCCCTGCGCTCGGCCGACGCCGGCACGGTGCGCCGCGTGCTCGAGCGGTGCGCCCTCGCGGCGGCGATCACGGTGAGCCGGCCCGGCGCCGACCCGCCGACGGCGGCCGAGCTCACCGAGCGCGGGGTCTGACCACTCGACCCGGCCGCCCGCGCGGGGTGACGATGGCGGCCCCGGGACCGCGCGGCCCCGCCTGCAGCGAAGGAGCCCCGCATGGTCCCCGACGTCAACCTCTGGGCAGTCCTCCTGGCCACCCTGTCCACGCTCGTCGTGGGCTCGGTCTGGTACATGCCGAAGGTGTTCGGCACGTACTGGGGGCGCGCCGCCCGCGTCGACGCCGACGCCGCCGCGCGGCGCGGGGTGTGGCCGATCCTCGTCACGGTCGCCGTCAGCTTCGTCACCGCGTGGGTGCTCGCCGGCGCGACGACGATCGCGCACGAGTTCTACGAGGGGACCTACCTCGTCGACGCTCTCGTCACAGGCGTGCTGCTGTGGGCGGGGTTCACCGCCGCCCGGATGATCACGCACGACGCGTTCGAGGTGCGGCCGGCCGGGCTGACCGTCCTCAACGTGGCGCACGAGCTCGTCACGATGCTCGTCATGGCGGTGATCATCGGGGTGATGGGCATCTGAGCAGAGCACCTGAGCCGGGCATCTGAGCCGGACATCTGAGCCGGGTACCCGAGCAGGGCACCTGAGCCGAGGCGTCCGTGCCGGGTACCTGCGTCGGGCACCCGAGCCGCCCCGCTCAGGTCGCGGCATCCGCCCGGTGCGCGCCGTGCGGCCGGTCCTCCCCGCGGTCCTCCCCACGGGCCCTGCTCCCGGGCTCCCCGCGGCCCTCCCGTCCGGGCTGCCCGCTGCTCTCCCCGTTCGTGCGGTCCCGCGCCTGCGCCCGCTCGAGCGAGGCGCGGCGCAGCTCCTCGTTGCGCTCGTCGATCCTGCGCGCCTCCTCGTCGTCGCGCGTGAGGTTCTTCCCCGACTCGGGGTCGAAGACGAGCAGCCGCGCCGGGTCGAACCACAGCTCGGCCCGGTCGCCGTCGCGCACGCGTGACTCGGCGCTCAGCGCCACGACGACCTGCGAGCGCATCCCCTCGCCGTCGAGGTCCCGGTCGAGCTCCTCGAGCGTGGCGGCGACCTCGGGCTCGGTCTCGAACGGGATGTAGGCGTAGAGCTCGGCGCCCAGCCACTCGGTGACGTCGACGTCCGTCTCGAAGCGCACGCCGGCGTCGGCCTTCGCGTCGTCGAGCAGGGTGGCGTCCTCGACGTGCTCGGGGCGGATGCCCACGATGACGAGCGGACGGTCGCCGACGGCGGCGCGCAGGCGGTCGTCGAGCGGCACGTCTGCGATGGGCAGGTGCAGCACGTCGCCCTCGACCCGGCCGGGCAGGAAGTTCATCGGCGGCGAGCCGATGAACCCGGCCACGAAGAGGTTGGTGGGCTGCTCGTAGAGGGCGCGCGGCGAGGCGACCTGCTGCAGCTCGCCCTTGCGCAGCACGGCGACCCGGTCGCCGAGCGTCATCGCCTCGGTCTGGTCGTGCGTGACGTACACCGTCGTCGTGCCGAGCCGGCGCTGCAGGCGGGCGATCTCCGTGCGCATCTGCCCGCGCAGCTTGGCGTCGAGGTTGGACAGCGGCTCGTCGAAGAGGAACGCGTCGGCCTCGCGGACGATCGCGCGGCCCATCGCGACGCGCTGCCGCTGGCCGCCGGACAGGTTGCCCGGCTTGCGCTCGAGGTGCTCGGTGAGCTCGAGGCGCTCGGCGGCGCGCGTGACGCGCTCGCGGATCTCCTCCTCGGTGAACTTGCCCTTGGTCAGGCGCATCGGGAACGCGATGTTCTCGAAGACCGTCAGGTGCGGGTACAGGGCGTAGTTCTGGAACACCATCGCGAGGTTGCGGTCGCGCGGCGCCTTGTCGTTGACCCGGGTGCCGTCGATCTCGAGGTCGCCGGACGTGATGTCCTCGAGGCCGACGATCATCCGCAGGATCGTCGACTTCCCGCAGCCGGACGGGCCGACGAGGATGACGAACTCGCCGTCGGCGATCTCGAGGTCGACGCCCTTCACCGCGAGGAAGCCGTCGCCGTACTCCTTCACGACGTCCCGCAGGACTATCGAGGCCATGGTGTGTCTCCTCGGGTCGGTGGTCAGCCCTTGACGGCGCCCTGGGTGAGGCCCGCGACGATCTGGCGCTGGAACAGCAGGACGAGCACGACGACGGGGATGGTCACGATGACCGCCGCCGCCGAGATGGAGCCCGTGGGCTCCTCGAACTGGGACGCCCCCGTGAAGAAGGCGAGAGCGGCCGGCACGGGCCGGGCCCGCTCGGTCGACGTGAGGGAGATGCCGTAGACGAAGTCGTTCCAGGCGATGAAGAACGCGATGAGCGCGGTGGTGAAGACGCCCGGCGCGGCGAGCGGCACGATCGCCTTCCGGAACGCCTGCCACGCGGTCGCGCCGTCGACCTGGGCGGCCTGCTCGAGCTCCCAGGGGATCTGGCGGAAGAACGCGGTCAGCGTCCAGATCGAGATCGGCAGGGTCAGCGACAGGTACGGGATGATCAGGCCCGGCCAGGTGTCGTACAGCCCGACGGCGCGCCACACGTTGAACAGCGGCGTCACGATCGAGATGACGGGGAAGATCGAGACCGCGAGCGCCGTCGTGAGGATGACCCGCTTGCCGCGGAAGTCGAGCCGCGCGATCGCGTAGGCGGCGAACGTCGCGAGCACGACGGCGATCACCGTGGCGATGAGCGAGATCCCGATCGAGTTGCGCAGCGCCGACAGGAAGAGCCCCTGGGCGTCGCCGACGAGGATCTGCTCGTAGTTCGTCCACGACCACTGCGCCGGGAGGAACTTCCCCGAGTTCAGGTCGCTCGGCAGCTTGAAGCTCGTCGCGAAGATCGCCGCCACCGGGAACAGCGCGTAGACGAGCACGAGGACGGTGATCACCGCCCACCAGGCCTTCTGCCGCCGCGTCAGCGCGCCCACGGGCCCACCCCCTCGGTCATGGCCGGGCGCCGCGCGCTCACCGCTCGCCCCTGGCGCCGGCGAGGTCGACCTTGAACACCTTGATCGCGCCGAACGCGAGGCCGACCACGCACAGGAACAGCAGCACCGAGATCGCCGAGCCGAGCCCGATCTCCAGGCGCTGGATGGACTGCCGGTACGCGAGGAGCGACAGCACCTCGGTGTTGTTCGCGCCGGCCGTCATGATGAAGACGTTGTCGAAGATGCGGAACGCGTCGAGGGCGCGGAACAGGACGGCGACCATGATCGCCGCCTTCATGTTCGGCACGATGACCCGCCGCAGGACCTGCCACCAGGTCGCGCCGTCGACCTTCGCGGCCTCCTCCAGCTCGGTCGGCACCTGCGCGAGGCCGGCCAGCAGCAGCAGGGAGATGAACGGCGTCGTCTTCCAGATCTCCGACAGGACGATGACCGTCAGGCTCGTGCCGGTGCCGGCGAACCAGTTGAGGTCGGGGTCGATGCCGGGCACCCAGTCGAACCACGAGTTCACGAACCCGCTGTTGATGTCGAAGGCGTAGAACCACGCGAACGCCGAGACGACGGTGATGATCCCGTAGGGCACGAGGATCGCGGTGCGCAGGACCCCGCGCAGGGCCTTGACCGCCCGGTGCATGACGAGCGCGAGGGCGAAGCCGAGCACGAGCTCGACGACGACGGTCACCACGGTGATGAGCGCGGTCACGCCGAGGTTGCGCCACCACACGACGTCGGTGAGCACGACGGCGTAGTTGCCCAGCCCGACGAAGCGGCGCTCGTCGGGTGCGGTGAGGCGGAAGGAGAACAGCGACTCGTAGACGGCCTGCAGGATCGGGTACGCCGTGACGGCGAGCATGACGACGAACGCGGGGCCGGCGAGCCACCAGCCGAGGCGGCCCTCGGCGCGCACCCGGTCGGAGCGGACCGGGGCGGGGCGGCGGCCCTCGGCGCGGGTCGGCCGCGCGGTGCGGCTCTCGGCGGTCGGGGCGGTGGCGCTGGTCACAGGAGCTGCTCCCCCCTCAGGACGGCGGTGATGAACTCGCCGGAGCGGCGGGGCGTCGTGTCGGGGTCGACGGCCGACGGCGGGTGCCACGTCTGCTGCAGCCCCCCGGAGACCTCGTTGTAGTACGGGGTCTGGGGGCGCGGGGCGGCCTGCTCGAGCGACTGGCGGACGAGGTCCGCCATCGGGAAGGCCTCCTGCACGGCGGGGTCGTCGTAGGCGGCGGTGCTCGAGGGCGGGTTGCCGTCGCTGACGAAGTACTCGGCCTGGTGCGCGGGGTCGACGATGCACTCGGCCGCGGCGTAGGCGAGGTCGACGTGGTCGGAGAACGCGCCGACGGCGAGGTTGATCCCGCCGTAGGGCGGCCGGGCGTCCTGCCCCTCCACGGTGGCCGGGTACAGCGCCCAGCCGACGTCGTCGAGCACGGCCTGGTCGAGCTGGCCCGCCTCGACCGCGGACTGCATGGCGGGCCAGACGAACGGCCAGTTGACCATGAACGACCCGCGGTCGCCCTGGAAGATCGAGAAGGTGTCGTTCTCGTCCGCCGTCGGCAGTCCGGGTCCGCCGAGCCCTCGCGTGCCGATCTCGGACAGGATGCGCGCGGCCTCCCGGCCGGCGTCGGTGTCGAGCGCGAGGCGGACCTCGTCGGCGGTCGCCTCGGGGTCCTCGAGCACCTGCCCGCCCGCGCCCGTGACGAGGGCGTTGATCCACACGGTGAGCGACTCCGCCCGGGTGCCCTGCACGCCGAGCCACGTGCCGGTCGCGTCGGCGGCCTCGATGAGCTGGTCCCACGTGACGGGGCCCGACGACGGGTCGATCCCCGCCTCCTCGGCGACCGAGGCGCGGTACCAGAGGAGCTGGGTGTTCGCCCAGAACGGGACGGTGACCAGCTCGCCCTCCCAGGAGGCGCCCTGGAGCGCACCCTCGACGACGCCCTCGCTCACGCGCTCGGCGAGGTCCGGCGGCATCGGGGCGAGGAACCCCGCGTTCGCGAACTCGGGGATGAACGGCGGGTCCAGGCTCATGAGGTCGATCGAGTCGTCGTGCGCGGCGAGGCGGCGCGCGAGCTGGTCGCGCTGGCTGGACGCCTCGCGCGGCAGGCCGGCGGTCTCGATGACGTACTCGCCGCCCGCGGCCTCGGTGCAGGCCTGAGCGATGCGCGCCTGCCCGCCGGCGTCGGGGTTGGTGTACCAGGTGATCACGGGCGGGCCGGACTCGCCGCCGCACGCCGCGAGCGCGCCGCACGCCAGCGCCACGACGAGCGCGCCGGAGGCCGCCCTGGTCGACCGTCGCCGTCGGCTCACCGCCCACCCCCTCGCCGGGCCCGCCGTCGGCCCCGAAGTCCCTATGGCACCTCGACGACGCCGGTCCCGCCACCGGAAGGCGAGTCGGGGCGCACGGACGGGGCCGTGGGCCGGGGCGCGTGGGCCGCTCGGGCTCCTCGCGCGAGAGGGGTCCTGGCGTCTTGCGGGCCGAGGACCGGTCGGCACGCGGGCGAGGGTTTGCCAGGATGGCCGCCATGCCCACCCCCACCCCGGCCGCGGCGTGGCGGGAGCTCCTCGCCGGGAACGACCGCTTCGTGCACGGCGTGATGGAGCACCCCGCGCAGGACGCGCGGCGCCGCAGCTCGATCAGCACCGCGCAGCACCCGTTCGCGGTCGTCTTCGGCTGCTCGGACTCGCGGGTCGCGGCGGAGATCGTCTTCGACCGCGGGCTGGGCGACCTGTTCGTCGTGCGCACCGCGGGGCACGTCGTGGACACGACGGTGCTCGGCTCGATCGAGTTCGGGGTGTCCCTGCTGGGCGCCCCGCTCGTCGTCGTGCTGGGCCACGACTCGTGCGGCGCGGTGGGGGCCGCCGCGCACGCGCTGCGCACGGGGGAGCTGCCCGACGGCTTCGTGCGGGCCGTCGTCGACCGCGTGCTGCCGAGCATCGTGCACCGGCCCGAGCCGGGCTCGGGCGCGGGCGGCGGGACCGACGGCGCCTCCGTCCGCGGGAACCTCGCGACCGACCCGGTCGCGCTCGGCCACGAGCACGTCCGGCACACCGTCGACATGCTGCTCGACTACTCCGCCGCGCTGCGCACCGCCGTCGACGAGGGCCGCTGCGCCGTCGTCGGCGCCGAGTACGCCCTCGGCGAGGGCCGCGTGCGGCCCGTGGTGACCCGCGGCCTGCCCACGGCGCACACCGACGAGCCCACCGACCAGCCCACCGACCAGCCCACCGACCAGCCCACCGACCAGCCCACCGACCAGCCCACCGACGACGATGGGAGCATGTCCGCATGACCGAAGCACCCGCCGGGTTCCGCGTCGAGCACGACACGATGGGCGACGTCCTCGTCCCCGCCGACGCCCTGTACCGCGCCCAGACGCAGCGCGCCGTGGAGAACTTCCCGATCTCGGGCACGCGGCTCGAGCGGCGTCACATCGAGGCCCTCGCCCGCATCAAGAAGGCCGCCGCACTCGTCAACGCGCGCCTCGGCGTCCTGCCCGACGACGTCGCGGGCGCGATCGCGGCCGCCGCCGACGAGGTGGCCGCCGGCGAGCACGACGCGCACTTCCCGGTGGACGTGTACCAGACCGGCTCGGGCACCTCGTCGAACATGAACATGAACGAGGTGCTCGCCACGCTCGCCACGACGCGCCTGGGCCGGCCGGTGCACCCGAACGACCACGTCAACGCGTCGCAGTCGTCCAACGACGTGTTCCCGACGTCGGTGCACGTGGCCGCGGCGCTCGGCGTCGTCCGCGACCTGCTCCCGGCGCTCGAGCACCTCGGCGACGCGCTCGAGGCGAAGGCGGGCGAGTTCGCGGACGTGGTGAAGTCCGGCCGCACCCACCTCATGGACGCCACGCCCGTGACCCTCGGCCAGGAGTTCTCCGGCTACGCGGCCGCCGTGCGCCTCGGTGCGGAGCGGGTGACCGCGGCGATGCCGCGCCTGACCGAGGTCCCGCTGGGTGGCACGGCCGTCGGCACGGGGATCAACACCCCCGCCGGGTTCGCGGCGCAGGTCATCGAGGCCCTGCGGGCCGACCTCGACCTGCCCCTCGTCGAGGCCCGCAACCACTTCGAGGCGCAGGGCGCGCGCGACGGCCTCGTCGAGCTGTCCGGTGCGCTGCGGACCATCGCGGTGAGCCTGACCAAGGTCTGCAACGACCTGCGCTGGATGGGCTCCGGGCCGAACACGGGCCTCGCGGAGATCGCGCTGCCCGACCTGCAGCCGGGGTCGTCGATCATGCCGGGCAAGGTCAACCCGGTCATCCCCGAGGCCGTGCTCATGGTGTGCTCGCGGGTCGTCGGCAACGACGCCACCGTCGCCTGGGCGGGCGCGAGCGGGTCGTTCGAGCTCAACGTGCAGATCCCGGTCATGGGCCAGGCGCTGCTCGAGTCGATCCGGCTGCTGGCGAACGCGAGCCGGCTGCTCGCCGACCGCTGCGTCGCGGGCGTCACCGCGAACGTGGAGCGCGCCCGCGCGTACGCCGAGTCGTCGCCGTCGATCGTCACGCCGCTCAACCGCGTCATCGGCTACGAGGCCGCGGCCAAGGTCGCCAAGCACGCCGTGGCTCGCGGCATCACCGTGCGGCAGGCCGTCATCGAGCTCGGCCACGTCGAGCGCGGCGAGATCACCGAGGAGCAGCTGGACGCGGCCCTCGACGTGCTCGCGATGACCCGGCCGCCCCAGTGACCTCGGGCTAGACCTCGATCCCCTCGAGCATCTCGGTGACGAGGGCCGCGACGGGCGAGCGCTCGGAGCGGGTCAGCGTCACGTGCGCGAAGAGCGGGTGGCCCTTCAGCGCCTCGATGACGGCGGCGACGCCGTCGTGCCGGCCGACGCGCAGGTTGTCGCGCTGGGCGACGTCGTGCGTGAGGACCACCCGGGAGTCCTGCCCGATCCGGGAGAGCACCGTGAGCAGCACGTTGCGCTCGAGCGACTGGGCCTCGTCGACGATGACGAACGCGTCGTGCAGCGAGCGGCCCCGGATGTGGGTGAGCGGCAGGACCTCGAGCAGGTCGCGGTCGAGCACCTCGTCGACGACGTCGCGCGAGACGACCGCGCCGAGCGTGTCGAAGACCGCCTCGGCCCAGGGGTTCATCTTCTCGGCCTCGGTCCCGGGCAGGTAGCCGAGCTCCTGCCCACCGACGGCGTACAACGGCCGGAAGACCATGACCTTGCGGTGCCGCCCGCGCTCCATGACGGCCTCGAGGCCCGCGCACAGCGCGAGCGCGGACTTGCCGGTCCCGGCGCGCCCGCCGAGCGACACGATGCCGACGGACTCGTCGAGGAGCAGGTCGATCGCGATGCGCTGCTCGGCGCTGCGCCCGTGCACGCCGAACACGTCCTGGTCGCCGCGGATGAGGCGCAGGCGCTTGTCCTCGGTGACGCGGGCGAGCGCGGAGCCGCGCGCGGAGTGCACGACGACGCCGGTGTGGCACAGCAGCGGGCCGGGGTCCTGGCCGCTCAGGTCGAGGTCGGCGAGGTCGAGCGACTCGTCCTGGTACAGCCGGGCGACCTGGTCCTCGGGCAGGTGCAGCTCGGTGGTGCCGGTCCACCCGGAGTCGACGGCGAGCTCGGCCCGGTACTCCTCGGCGGTCAGGCCGCACGCCGACGCCTTGATCCGCATCGGCAGGTCCTTGGACACCAGGGTCACGTCGCGGCCCTCGTCGGCGAGGTTCTTCGCGACGGCGAGGATGCGGCTGTCGTTGTCGCCGAGCCGGAACCCGGCGGGCAGCACCTCCGGGTCGACGTGGTTGAGCTCGACGCGCAGCGACCCGCCCGCGTCGCCCACCGGCACCGGCTCGTCGAGCCGGCCGTGCCGCACCCGCAGGTCGTCCAGGAGCCGCAGCGCGCTGCGCGCGAAGTAGCCGAGCTCGGCGTGGTGGCGCTTGCCCTCGAGCTCGGTGATGACGACCACGGGGAGGACGACGTCGTGCTCGGCGAAGCGCAGCATCGCGCGCGGGTCGGACAGCAGGACGGAGGTGTCGAGCACGAACGTGCGGGTCACAGGGGCTCCCCTCCGGCGTCGATCAGCGCCGCAGCTCACCGCTCCGCGCCGCGGGGCGCTTCGCGAGATCGGCCCGGTCGACCGGCCACGAGGCCGGGACCGGCCTCCCTCCCGGAGCGGGGTGCTCCATGGGCTGGCCTCCCGGGGGACGACGGGTGTCATCCGTTGAGCGGACCGTACGACCGCTCCCGGGCGGCCCCGCGGCGACACGCGGGCCGGCGGGCGCTGTTCACCTGGCCGTCACACGGCGGCCCCACCGCCGCCGGAGGGCCGCCGGGCGCCCCGGCGCGCCCCGGCCGATCAGCGACCGAGGCGCCGCTCGCGGGCCGCGTACGAGCGCAGCGCGCGCAGGAAGTCCACCCGCCGGAAGTCCGGCCAGTACGCCTCGCAGAAGTAGAACTCGGTGTGCACGCTCTGCCAGAGGAGGAACCCGCCGAGCCGCTGCTCCCCCGACGTGCGGATGACGAGGTCGGGGTCCGGCTGCCCCGCGGTGTAGAGGTGCTCGGCGATGTGCTCGACGGTGATCTGGTCGGCGAGCTCCTCGAGGGACGTGCCGTTGCCGGCGTGCTCGCGCAGGAGCGAGCGGACGGCGTCGGCGATCTCCCGCCGGCCGCCGTAGCCCACGGCGACGTTGACGTGCATGCCCTTCACGTCGGCGGTGCGCGCCTCGGCCGCGCGCAGCGCCGCGGCGGCGTCGGGCGGCAGCAGGTCGAGCGCGCCCACGACCTGCAGGCGCCACCGGCCGGTGGCCGCGAGGTCGCCCACGGTGTCGGCGATGATGCCGACGAGCTCCGCGAGCTCCTCGGGGTCCCGGCTGAGGTTGTCGGTGGACAGCATCCACAGCGTGACGACCTCGACGCCCACCTCGTCGGACCAGCGCAGCACCTCGGCGATGTGGTCGGCGCCGCGGCGGTGGCCGGAGGACTTGTCCAGGCCGACGCTGCGCGCCCAGCGGCGGTTGCCGTCGAGGATGACGCCGATGTGCCGCGGGATGGCCTCGGGCGGCAGCTTGGCGGCCAGGCGTCGCTCGTACAGGCCGTACAGCGGGTGGGGCAGGCGCATGCGGGCGTCCAGGTCCTGGGTGCTCGGGCTCTCGACGGTCGGCCGCACGGAGCGGTCGGGCCAACGGTACCCGGCGGCGGGCAAACCGGGCCCTGCACGCCCGGGAACGGCTCCCCGGCGAACCGACGATGCAGTAACCTACGCTGGCGTAGGTTCACCGCGAGTGCCCCCGGAAGGTGCGATGTCCGCAGACCCCGACGCCGGCACCCGCCGGCCCACGTCAGCCCTCGACGCCGTCGCGGAGGCCGTCAAGCCCCGCCTGCGCGGCTGGATCCACGCCGGGATGGCGCCGGTCGTCGTCGCCGCCGCGATCGTCCTCGTCGCGCTGTCGCCGACCACGCCCGCGCGCGTGGCGAACGCGGTGTTCGGGGTGACGGCGGTGCTGCTGTTCGGCACGAGCGCCGTCTACCACCGCGGGCGCTGGTCACCGCGTGTGGCCGGCGTGCTGCGCCGCCTCGACCACACGAACATCTTCCTCATCATCGCCGGCACCTACACGCCGCTGACGGTCCTGCTGCTGGACCGGCCGACCAACCGGAACCTGCTCGTCATCGTGTGGACTGGCGCCCTGGCCGGCCTGCTCATGCGCGTGCTGTGGCTCGGCGCCCCGCGCTGGCTGTACGTGCCGATCTACGTCGCGCTCGGCTGGGTCGCGGTGTGGTTCCTGCCCGACTTCGCCGAGGCGGGCGGGTCCGCGGTGCTGTGGCTCGTCGTCGCGGGCGGCGTCGCGTACACGCTCGGCGCCGTCGTGTACGGCCTCAAGCGGCCGAACCCGAGCCCGCGGTGGTTCGGGTTCCACGAGGTCTTCCACTCGTTCACGGTGGTCGGCTTCACCTGCCACTACATCGCGGCGAGCATCGCGACCTACGCGCTGCGCTGAGGCCGGTCGCGAGGCCGGTCGCGAGGCCGGGTCCCGCGGCCGGTCCCGCGGCTAGTTGCTAGTCCCGCGGCACGACGCCGTAGCGCCGGTTGGCCAGCGACGGGTTCCGCTCGCGCACCCGGGCGACCTCCGCGGGCGACAGGTCCCAGGCGGCGGCCTCGGGCGCGCCGTCGGACGCCCCCTGCCCGGCCGGCCCGGCACCGCCCCGGGCGAGCACGACGCCGTCCGGCCCGACGACGAGCGGGTCGCCCGTCACGCCGCGCCCCCGCTGGACCGCCCCGAGGACGTAGCAGGTGTTCTCGATCGCGCGGGCGCGCAGCAGCGTCTCCCAGTGGTCCGCCTTGAGCTCGCCGGCGGCCCATGCCGCGGGGACCGCGATCACGTCGGCGCCGGCGTCGACGAGGCGGCGCGCGGACTCGGGGAAGCGCAGGTCGTAGCAGGTGAGCACCCCGACGCGCAGCCCGCCGACGCCGACGACGAGCGGCGGGGCGGCGGGGTCGCCCGCGACGAGCCGGTCGGACTCGCGCTGCCCGAACGCGTCGTACAGGTGCACCTTCGTGTAGGTGCCCGCGAGCGCGCCGTCGCCGGTCAGCGCGACGACGACGTTGGCCGCCCGGTCGCCGGCGGGCACCACGGTGCCGACGATCACGGCCACGCCCGTGCCGGCCGCGGCCCGGCGCAGCGCCGGCACGAGGCCGACGTCGAGCGGCTCGGCCAGGTCCGGCCCCACCCCGCGCGGGTCGAACCCGCCCGCGTACTCGGGCAGGACGACGAGGTCCGCGCCCGCGCCGGCCGCGGCGCGCACGGCTGCCTCCGCGGCGGCCGCCGCCTCCGCCCGGTCGCGCCCGGTGCGCAGCGCGACCGCGTGCGCCCTCACGGCCGGGCGGTCCCCGGCCCGTCCGCGGCCCCGTCGGGCGCGGCGCCCGGCACCCCGTCGCGAGCCGCGGCGTCGTCGGCCGCAGCGTCGTCGGCCGCGGCACCACGGGCCGCAGCGTCGTCGCCCGCGGCAGCCTCGGCCCCCGGGTCCCGGTACTGCACCCCGCGGATCTTGCGCACCATCGACCGGAACAGCGGGATGCAGGCGACGACGAGCGCGAAGGTCACGGCGAAGCCGAGGAAGCCCGGCCCGGACGCGGGCGCGGGCTCGGGCACCGGCGTCGGCGTGACGAGCGGGACGAGGGCGAGCAGGGGGCTCACGGGTGGTCCTCCGGGTGGATGCCGGCGAAGAGGTCGTCCTCGGGCAGGTGGACGGGCACGTGCGCGTGCGCGAGCTCGTACTCCTCGACCGGCCAGACCTCGGCCTCGAGGTCGCGCGGGACGGCGAAGAAGAACCCCTCGGGGTCGATCTGGGTGGCGTGCGCGCGCAGGGCCGCGTCGCGCTGCGGGAACCACGGCGCCACGTGCACGCGCGTGGTCACCTCCCGCTCGGGGATCTCGCGCGCCTCGCGGGACTCCACCCAGTCCCCGTAGGGGGACTCGAGGCCCGCGGCGAGCAGCGCCTCGTGCACGGTGCGGATCTTCCGCAGCGAGAAGTCGTGGTTGTAGTAGAGCTTGAGCGGCTGCCACGGCGCCGGGCCGCGCCCGCGGTACCGCACCGGGTCGCCCGCCGCGTGGTAGGCCTCGTACGCGACCCGGTGACACATGACGTGGTCCGGGTGCGGGTAGCCGCCGCTCGGGTCGTACGTCGTCATCACGTGCGGCCGGAACTCGCGGACGAGCTCGACGAGCGGCGCGGCGGCCTTCTCGAGCGGCACGAGGGCGAAGCAGCCCTCGGGCAGGGGCGGCAGCGGGTCGCCCTCCGGCAGACCGGAGTCCACGAAGCCCAGCCAGTGCTGGCGCACGCCGAGCGCCGCCGCCGCGGCCGCCATCTCGGCTCGGCGCACGGTCGCCATCTCCTCGGGCGTCGTCGGCGGGTCGACGTACCGGGGGTTGAGCACGCTGCCGCGCTCGCCGCCCGTGCAGGTCACGACGAGCACGTCGACGCCCTCGGCGGCGTAGCGGGCCGTGGTCGCCGCACCCTTGCTCGACTCGTCGTCCGGGTGCGCGTGCACCGCCATCAGCCGAAGCCCACGTCGCTCGCCCACCGGCACTCCCTCCCGCCCCCCGTCCGGAGGCCAGGGGACCATCGTGCCCGATCCCCCGGACGCCCGGATGCGGCAGGATCGGACCGTCCACCTGCCGAGCACCCCAGCCCGAGGGATCAGCCCCGCGATGACCTCCGCCCCGACCGCCCCACCGCCCGGCCGGTACGGCCGCGCGCCCGCTCGCGGCCGGCTCCTGGCCCGGGTCGGGATCGTCGCGGGCCTCCTGGCCGGGGTCGCGCTCGCGGCCTGGTTCGGGCTCCACCTGGGCTCGGTGCCGGTGGACTGGGACGACGTCGGTTTCCGGGTCGACGGCGACGCCCAGGTCGAGGTGACCTTCGACGTCGTGCGCGCCGACCCGTCGAGGCCGGCCACCTGCCGCGTCGAGGCGCTCAACCAGTCCTACGCCCAGGTGGGGGTGCGCACGGTGGAGGTGGCGCCGTCGGAGCACCGTCGGGTGCGCCTGACAGTGCCCGTGGCGACGTCGGAGACCGCGGTGACCGGCACCGTCTCCTCGTGCCGGCTCGTCGACGAGCCGGCCGACGACGCCGGGTGACCGCCGAGGGGCCGACCCGATTCCACCCGCACGCAGGGGCCCCCGACCCGGGCCCGAGGGCCCCTGTTTGCTAACATGGTCGTTTCGCACGCCGGGCTGAGCCGGATCCCGTGGGGCGAGCACCCCTGCACGGCAGCTCAGGCCGACGCGACTCGACGCGAACCGCCGCGCACGGGCGCGGCGACCCGGCGCGAAACTCGTACGTACGACGACTGACGACCGTGCAGGCCGAGAGGAGAGACCGTGGCCGAGACGACCGCCGCCACCTGGCTGACCCAGGAGGCGTACGACCGGCTAGTCGCCGAGCTCGAGCACCTCAAGACTGTGGGTCGCACCGAGATCGCCGACCGCATCGAGGCCGCGCGCTCCGAGGGCGACCTCAAGGAGAACGGCGGCTACCACGCCGCGCGCGAGGAGCAGGCGAAGCAGGAGGCCCGCATCCGCCAGCTCGAGGAGCTGCTGCGCACCGCCGTCGTGGGCGAGGCGCCCGCGGACGACGGCGTGGTCGAGCCCGGCATGGTGGTCACCGCGACCGTGGCCGGCGAGAAGATGACGTTCCTCGTGGGCAACCGCGAGGTCGCCGAGGGCACCGGCCTGGAGGCCTTCAGCGAGCGCTCCCCGCTCGGCGCCGCGATCGTCGGCCGCTCCGCGGGCGAGACCACGTCGTACACGACCCCGACGGGCGCCACCGTCGAGGTGGTCATCCACGAGGCCAAGCCGTTCAACGCCTGACGCGCAGCGCCTGACCCACGCCTGAACCGACCCGCGCGCCGCGGGGGGCGGGCCCCGGGGACTCAGTCCTCGCGGACCCGGTACCCCGCGGCGCGCAGTCGTTCCACGACCTCCGCGCAGTGCGCCGGCCCACGGGTCTCCACCTGCACCTCGATCTCGACCTCGTCGACCGCGAGGTCGACGGCCGTGCGCACGTGCGACACGTGCATGACGTTCCCGCCGCTCGCGGCGAGCTCGGTCATGAGCGCCGCGAGCGCCCCGGGCCGGTCCGCGAGCCGCACGCTCATCTGCAGGTAGCGCCCCGCCGAGGCCAGGCCGTGCCGGACGACGCGCAGCAGCAGGATCGGGTCGATGTTCCCGCCCGACAGCACGACGACGGCGGGCGTGGCGACCTCGACGCCCGCGAGCAGCGCGGCCACACCCGCGGCCCCCGCGGGCTCCACGACGAGCTTCGACCGCTCCGCGAGGTGCAGCAGGGCGCGGGACAGGTCCTCCTCGGACACCGCCTCGATGCGCACGCCGCGCTCGGCGACCACCTCGAAGGGCACCTGACCGGGGCAGCCGACGGCGATGCCGTCCGCCATCGTCGACAGGCCGGTCGCGGGCACGGGGCGCCCCTGCGCGAGCGATCCGGGCCACGCGGCGGCCCCCGCCGCCTGCACGCCCACCACGGCCACGTCCCGGTCCGCGACCGCGGCGGCCACGCCCGCGACGAGCCCGCCGCCGCCCACGGGCACGAGGATCGTGCGCACGTCGGGCACCTGCTCGAGCACCTCCAGCGCCAGCGAGCCCTGGCCCGCGACGACGTCGGCGTGGTCGTACGGGTGGATGAGGACCGCCCCGGTCTCCTCCGCGAACACGGCGGCCGCGGCGAGCGACTCGTCGAGCGTCGCCCCGACGAGGCGCACCTCGGCGCCGTAGTCGCCCGTGGCCGCGACCTTGGGCAGCGCAGCGCCCACGGGCATGAAGACCGTCGAGCGCACCCCGAGCAGGCTGGCCGCGAGCGCGACGCCCTGGGCGTGGTTGCCCGCGCTCGCGGCCACGACGCCGCGCGCCTTCTCCTCCGCGCTCAGGCGGGACATGCGCACGTACGCGCCGCGGATCTTGAACGACCCCGCGCGCTGGAGGTTCTCGCACTTGAGCAGCACGGGGCCGCCGACGCGCTCGGACAGGGCCCGCGAGGCGACGACGGGCGTGCGATTCACGACGCCGTCGAGCAGACGCGCGGCCGCGGCGACCTCCGCGGGCCCGACGGTCATGCCAGGGCCTGCGCCAGGTCCGCGACGAGGTCGGCGACGTCCTCGATGCCGACCGAGAGACGCACGAGGTCGTCCGGCACCTCGAGCGCCGAGCCGGCCACGGAGGCGTGCGTCATGCGCGCCGGGTGCTCGATGAGCGACTCGACGCCGCCGAGGGACTCGGCGAGCGTGAACACCCGGGTCCGGGCGCAGCACTCGAGCGCCGCCTCGGCGCTCGCCGCGCGGAACGACACCATGCCGCCGAACCCGCTCATCTGCCGGGCCGCGAGCTCGTGCCCGGGGTGGCCCGGCAGGCCGGGGTAGATGACCTCGCGCACGGCGGAGTGGTCGGCGAGGAACCGGGCCACCGTGAGCGCGTTGCTGCAGTGCCGGTCCATGCGCACCGCGAGCGTCTTGAGGCCCCGCAGCGTCAGCCACGAGTCGAACGGCCCGGCCACCGCGCCGGAGGAGTTCTGGTGGAACGCCAGGGCGTCCGCGAGCGCGCTCGTCCCGGTGGGGCCCTCCACGCCGACGGGCAGCTGGGCGCCCTCGGCCACCACGAGCGCGCCGCCGACGACGTCGCTGTGCCCGCCGACGTACTTGGTCGTCGAGTGCACGACGACGTCGGCGCCGTGCTCGATCGGGCGCTGCAGGTACGGGGTCGCGAACGTGTTGTCGACGGCGAGGACCGCGCCCGCGGCGCGCGCGATCGCGGCGACGCCCGCGATGTCGCAGACGTTGAGCAGCGGGTTGGTCGGCGTCTCCACCCAGACGAGGCGCGTGCGGCCGGGCTGCACGGCCGCGGCCACGGCGTCGAGGTCGGTCTGGTCGACGGCGGTGTGCTCGATCCCCCACGGGCCGAACACGCGCGCGACGAGGCGGTACGTGCCGCCGTACGCGTCGGCCGGGATCACCACGTGGTCGCCGGGCCGCAGGGTCGCGCGGAGCACCGCGTCCTCGGCGGCCAGGCCCGACGCGAACGCGAGGCCACGGGCGCCGCCCTCGGCCGCGGCGAGGGCCTCCTCGAGCGCGGCGCGCGTGGGGTTGCCCGAGCGCGAGTACTCGTACCCGCCGCGCAGGCCGCCGACGCCGTCCTGCTTGAAGGTGGAGACCTGGTGGATGGGCGGGACGACCGCGCCGGTCGCCGGGTCCGGCTCCTGGCCGGCGTGGATCGCGCGGGTGGCGAAGCCCGCCTGACGCCAGTCGTACGGGGTGTCGGTCACGCGCTCAGGCTAGACGGTGCCACGACGGACCCGCGAAGGCGGCGGGACGGGCGTCGGCGGCCCCGGCGCCGCCCGGACGTGCGCCCGCCCGGGCCGGACCCCGGACCGGCGCCGCCGGGAACAGACGCGCACGGGGCGGTGTTCCTCCCGTGCCGCGGTGCCCGTCGGCGCCGCGAGACAGGAGTACCCGATGCTGCGCAGTGAGATGGTCACCCCCGAGCGCGCCCTCCCCGGGCGGGACGCCTCGCCGTTCGTCGTGCCGAGCACGCACGCGGTGCTGGGCACGCCCCTGGCCGGGCCCTGGCCCGCGGGCACGGCCGTCCTCCACCTCGCCCTGGGCTGCTTCTGGGGTGCGGAGAAGGAGATGTGGTCGACACCGGGCGTGATCACCACGGCCGCCGGCTACCAGGGCGGCTACACGCGCTTCCCTACGTACGAGGAGGTGTGCACCGGCCTGACCGGGCACGCCGAGACGGTGCTCGTCGCCTACGACCCGACGGTGCTCCCGCACGTCGAGCTGCTGCGGAAGTTCTGGATGCTGCACGACCCGACGCAGGGCTACCGGCAGGGCAACGACGTCGGCACGCAGTACCGGTCGGCGATCTACTGGACGACGCCGGAGCAGGAGGCGGCCGCGTGGGCGACCCGCGACGCCTACGCCGCCGAGCTGCGCCGGCACGGCTACGGTGAGGTCACCACCGAGATCCGGCCCGCCGGCGGGACCGGTGGGACCGACGGCGCAGGCCCGTTCTACTACGCCGAGGCGTACCACCAGCAGTACCTGCACAAGGTCCCGCACGGGTACTGCCCGGTCCACTCCACCGGCGTGGCCTGCCCGCTGCCCGGCTGACCACCGGGGAGCCGACCCGGAGCCGTCGCCCGGGTCGGTCCCGGGGCGCCTCCGGGTCAGCCCCTCCCGAGCCCGGCGAGCCGGTCGAGGCTGAGCTCCCACCCCTCGCGGTGGCCCGCGGCGTCGTCGGCGTCGGCCAGGCCGGCCTGCCGCAGCACGAGGCGGGTGCCGCCGTCGGGAGTCTCGGAGAGCTCGACACGCACGGTGCTCGCGGGCCCGTCCTCGTGGGTCCAGCGCCAGGTGAGCTCGACCAGGCGGCCCGGCTCGAGCGCCGTGTACTCGCCCTCGGCCACGTACCGCCCTTTCCCCATGTCGACCCGGTAGTGCCCGCCCACGACGGCGTCGGCGGTCACCTCGAGCGCGAGGGCCGGGTTGGGGCAGAACCACCGGCGCAGGATCGCCGGGGCCGTCCACGCCGCGTACACGCGGTCGGGCGGGGCGGCCAGCAGGCGCTCGATGCGCACGTCGTCGGTCATGCGTCCTGCTCGGTCGAGTGCTGCCGGGACTGCGACTCCTGGGGCGGGGACTGCTCGTCGAGGACCCGTTCGAGCCGGTCGAGGGTGGCGCGCCAGAACGCCGCGGTGTCCGTGACCCACGCCGCGACCTCGTCGAGCGCGGTCGGCTCGAGCGAGCACAGGACGGAGCGCCCGACCTTCCGACGTCGGACGAGGCCCGCGTCGACGAGGACCCCGACGTGCTTGCTGAACGCGGGCAGGGACATGGCGTGCGGCGCGGCGAGGGCGCGACCGGTGAACCGCGGCGCACCCGGCGCCGTACGGGTCCCGGGCCGGTCCCGGGCCGGTCCCGGGCCGCCCCTGCGAGGTGCCCCTATCCTTGACTCGGCCCGCGGTTCGAGCGCCACCGCACCGTCCGAGCCGAACCTAGGTGACCCATGCCTGACCTGTCCTCTGCCCCCGGTGAGCTCACCGAGGGCACCGGAAGCATCCGCGAGCCCCTCGTCCCCGGCCTGTACACGGCCGACCCGTCGGCGCACGTGTTCGACGGCCGGCTGTACGTCTACGTGTCCCACGACCAGGACGCCGGGCTGCCCTTCGACGACGAGGGCGGCCACTTCGGCGGGATGGTGGACTACCACCTCCTGACCTGGGAGGCGCCCGACGGCCCCGCGGCCGACCTCGGCCCGATCCTGCACGTCGACGACGTGCCGTGGGCCAGCGGCTTCATGTGGGCGCCCGACGCCGCCGAGGCGGACGGCCGCTACTACCTCGTCTTCCCGGCGAAGGACCACGAGGGCCTGTTCCGCATCGGCGTCGCGGTGGCGGACTCCCCCACCGGCCCGTTCGTGGCCGAGCCGGAGCCGATCCCGAACACCTACTCGATGGACCCGACGGCGTTCCGCGACACCGACGGCACCCACTACCTGCTGTGGGGTGGCCTCTGGGGCGGGCAGCTGCAGCGGTACCGCGACGACCGCTACGACCCCGCCCACGGCCTGCCCGAGCCCGGCGAGCAGGCGCTCGGCCCGCGCATCGCGCGCATGGCGCCCGACCTGCGGACGCTCGTCGAGCCGTCGCGCGAGGTCCTCGTCCTCGACGAGGCGGGCGAGCCGCTGCGCGAGGGCGACCCGCGCCGGTTCTTCGAGGGCGCCTGGATGCACGTGTACCAGGGCCGCTACTACCTGTCGTACTCCACGGGCGACAGCCACCTCATCGTCCACGCGATCGGCGACAGCCCCTACGGGCCGTTCACCTACGCGGGCGTCGTGGTGCCCCCGGTGGTCGGCTGGACCACCCAGCACTCCATCGTCGAGGTGGACGGCCGGTGGTGGATCTTCTACCACGACGCCGTCGCCTCGGGCGGCGTGCACCACCTGCGCTCGGTCAAGGTGGCCCCGCTCGAGTACGACGCCGACGGGCGCATCCAGCCGATCACGCCCTGAGGGCGACCCGGACGAGCCCGACGAGAGACGACGACGCGGGGCGCACCGACCGGTGCGCCCCGCGTCGTGCCGGGGTCCGTGGCGCCCGGGCCCGGGCCAGGTCAGCGGCGGTGGGTGCCCAGCACGTCGACGACGAACACGAGCGTGTCCGTGCCGCCGATGCCCGCGGCCGGCATGCCGCGCGAGCCGTAGCCGAGGTGCGGCGGGATCGAGATGAGCACACGACTGCCGACGCTCGCGCCGACGAGCGCCTCGTCCCAGCCCTGGATGACGGCGCCGACGCCGATCGGGAAGCGCACGGGCGCGCCGCGGTCGTAGGAGTTGTCGAAGACCCGGCCACCCCAGACCTGGCCGAGGTAGTTCACCTCGATCTCGTCACCCGCCTCGACGACGTCCCCCTCGCCGAGCACGAGCGGCTCGACCGCCAGGTCGCCGGGGGCGGGGGTGTCCGGGAAGGTCAGGACCGGCTTGTCGCCGAAGGACCCGGAGGCGGTGGGCAGCATGGGGACGACCTCTCGTCGCGCGGAGCCGTGGCCGGGCGGCCGCGGCGCGCCCGTCGCGGCGCGGCGGGCCGTCGTCCATCCTGCCCGCCACGCGCCCGCCTGACGAGCGGGCGCGCGTCGGCCCGTTCCGACGCGGCCCCGTCGGCGCAGCCCTTTCGGCGCGCCCTGCCGGCGCGGCCCCGTCGGTGCAGCCCTTTCGGCGCGGCCCTGCCGGCTTTCGGCGCGGCCCTGGCGGAGCGCCCGGGGCCGGCTCAGCCCGGACGCCGAGCTCAGCCCAGGCGCCGAGCTCAGCCCAGGCGCTCGGCGAGCCAGCGCAGCTGGCGCGCCTCGTGGTGCCCCTGGCCGCCCTCGTGGTCGTTGAACGCGTACTCGACGACCTCGACCTCGCGCCGGTCGGCGCGCGAGCCGTAGTGGTTCGCCGCGGCATACACGGTCGACGGCGGGCAGGTCATGTCCATGAGCGCCACGGAGACCAGTGCCGGCGCGGTCGCGCGCCGCGCGAAGTTCACCGCGTCCAGGTAGGAGTACGTCCGGAACAGCGGCTCGACGTGGTCGCGGTGCACCGACAGGTACTGCGCGATCTCCGGGTACGGCCCGGCGGGCGCGATCTCGGCGGCGCGGCGCACGTGGCACAGGAACGGCACGTCCGGCATGACGGCCACGAGGTCGGGCACGAGGCCGGCGACGACGAGCGTGAGCCCGCCGCCCTGGCTGATGCCGGTCACGGCCACGCGGCTCGCGTCGACGCCGGGCAGCGCCCGCGCGGCCTCGACCGCGCGCACGGCGTCGGTGTAGAGGCGGCGGAAGTAGTGGTCGCGTGGGTCGAGGACGCCGCGCGTCATCACCCCGGACGCGGCCGGGCCGTGGCCGACCGGGTCGGGCGTGTGACCGCCGGTGCCCCACGTGGCGCCCTGGCCGCGCGTGTCCATGAACAGGTATGCGTAGCCGGCGTTCGCCCAGAGGGTGTGCTCGTGCGGCAGCCCGCGGCCGCCGCCGTAGCCCTGGTACTGCACGACGACGGGCAGGTCCTCGGCCACCCCCGCGGGCCGGGCGTACCACGCCTTGACGGGGTGGCCGCCGAAGCCGGCGAAGGTCACGTCGGCGACCTCGACGTGGCGCAGGCCCGAGTCCACCGGGTGCACCTCGAGGGCGAGGTCGTGGGCGCGGGCCTCGGCCAGCGTCCCCGCCCAGAACTCGTCGAAGTCCGCCGGCTCGGCCACCTCGGGCCGGTAGGCGCGCAGCTCGTCGACGGGCAGGTCGAACAGGGGCACGGGAGTCCTCCGGGGAGATCACGTCGGAACGCTTCGATCCTGCCAGAACGCCGCGCCGACGCCCGGGCCGTCCGTCCCGCGCGTCGTCAGCGCGCGAGGAAGCCCAGGAGGTCGTGCCGGGTGAGCACGCCCACGGGGTCGCCGTCGGCCACGACGAGCAGGGCGTCCGCGCGCTGCAGCTCGGCGCGGGCGGCCTCGATGTCCTCGCCGATGCCGATGAGCGGCAGCGGCGGCGACATGTGCCGCGCGACGGGGTCCGCGAGCTGCGCACGACCGGCGAAGATCGCGTCGAGCAGCGCCCGCTCGCTCACCGACCCCGCGACCTCGCCCGCCTTGACGGGGGGCTCGGCCTTGAGGACGGGCAGCTGCGAGACGCCGTACTCGCGCAGGATGTCGATCGCGTCCCGCACCGTGTCGGTCGGGTGCGCGTGCACGAGCGCGGGCAGCTCGCCCGACTTCGCGCGCAGCGCGTCCCCGACGACGGCGTGGGCGTCGTCGTGCAGGAACCCGTACGAGCGCATCCACTCGTCGGAGAACACCTTGGACAGGTAGCCGCGGCCGCCGTCGGGCAGGAGCACCACGAGCACCGCGCGCTCCGCCGCGGCCGGGTCGGTCTCCTCCAGCCGGCGGGCGACGCGCAGCGCGGCCGCGACGGCCATGCCGGACGAGCCGCCGACGAGGAGGGCCTCCTCGCGGGCCAGGCGGCGGGTCATCTCGAAGGACTCGGCGTCGGTGATCGCGACGACCTCGTCGGGGACGGCCGGGTCGTAGGCGGACGGCCAGAAGTCCTCCCCCACGCCCTCGACGAGGTACGGGCGGCCGTCGCCGCCGGAGTAGACCGAGCCGGCCGGGTCCGCGCCCACGACGTGCACGACGCCGCCCTCGGTGGCCGGGCGGGACGCGCTCGCCTCCTTGAGGAACCGGCCCGCGCCCGTGATCGTGCCGCCGGTGCCGACGCCGGCGACGAAGTGCGTGACGCGGCCGTCGGTGTCCGCCCAGATCTCGGGGCCGGTCGTGGCGTAGTGGCTCGCGGGCCCCTGCGGGTTCGCGTACTGGTTCGGCTTCCACGCCCCGGGCGTCTCGCGGACGAGCCGGTCGGACACCGAGTAGTAGGAGTCGGGATGCTCGGGCGGCACGGCCGTGGGCGTCACGACGACCTCGGCGCCGTACGCGCGGAGCACGTCGATCTTGTCCTGCGACACCTTGTCCGGGCACACGAAGATGCAGCGGTAGCCGCGCCGCTGGGCGACCATGGCCAGCCCGACGCCGGTGTTCCCGCTCGTCGGCTCCACGATCACACCGCCGGGACGCAGCTCGCCCGAGGCCTCCGCGGCCTCGATCATGCGCTGGGCGATGCGGTCCTTGACCGAGCCCCCGGGGTTGACGTACTCGACCTTGGCGAGCACGGTCGCGCGCAGCCCGTCCGTGACGGACGACAGGCGCACGAGCGGGGTCCCCCCGACGAGCTCCGAGATGTGCTCGGCGTACCGCACTCAGCGCTCCCTTCCTCGAAGGCGTCGCACGCGCGACCGCCCGGGGCCGTGGGGCTCCCGGGCGGTCGATCGCGGCACGACGTCAGTTGCGGTTGAAGATCGCCAGCAGGCGCAGGATCTCCAGGTACAGCCAGACCAGGGTCACGACGAGGCCGAACGCGGCGCTCCACGCGAAGCGCTTGGGCACCCCGCCCCGCACGCCGCGCTCGATCGCGTCGAAGTCCTGGATGAGCGACGCGGCGGCCAGGCCGACGGCGACGAGGCCGACGAGGATGCCCACCGGGCCGTTGCGCAGCGGGCCGAAGCCCTCGCTCGCGACGAAGAACGACAGGACGAAGTTCAGCAGCGAGAAGGCCAGGTAGCCGACCAGGCCGACGAGCAGCCAGCGCGTGAACTTCGGCGTCACGCGCACGCGGCCCGACTTGAACAGGAACAGCGCGGCGCCGAACGTGGCGAACGTGCCGAGGATCGCCTGCAGGACGATCGGCTCGGCGTTCCCGACGCCGTCGATGGTCATGTTCTGGAAGGCGAGGCTGATCCCGCCGAGGAACACGCCCTGCGCCACCGTGTACAGCGTGATGAGCACCGGGCTCGGCTCGCGCTTGAACGCGTTCACGAGGCCGAGGACGAGTCCCACGACCATGCCCACCGGCCACAGGCCGGGCGCGATCTGCCACGTGGCCGCGGCCACGACGACGAGCAGCATCAGCAGGCCGCCCGTCTTGACGATGACGTCGTCGTAGGTGAGCCGGCCCGTCTCGCGCACGGTCGCGGCCGGGGCCGCGTACATCTGCTCGAGGGTCACCGGGTCCACCCCCGGCGCCGTGGGCGCGGCGCCGTACGCGACCTGGGACCCGCGGCGCTCGCCGAAGATCGGGCTGGAGTTGAAGACCGGGTTGCTCACTGTGCCTCCTGTGGGGCCGCCCTCGCGGGCGGTCGGGTGCCTGCATCGTAGGCAACGCCGCGGTGGGCCGTCGCGTTCCCGACGCCGACGGGGACGGGCCGACGACGGTGGTGCCCCGGGCGACGCGCGCCCGGGGCACCACCGCTCACCGGATCCGGTGCGGCGTCAGCAGGGCCGCTGCACCCCCGTCCCCGGCTTCCCGGGACCGGGCTTGGGGCCCGGGTCGGGCTTGGGGCCGGGGTCCGGCTTCGGACCGGGACCCGGGTCACCGGGGCCAGGACCCGGGTGACCGGGCCCAGGACCGGGACCCGGGTGACCGGGACCAGGACCGGGACCCGGGTGACCGGGACCAGGACCGGGACCCGGGTGACCGGGCCCAGGGCCGGGTTGACCAGGACCGGGACCGGGGTGACCAGGGCCAGGACCCGGGTGACCGGGCCCAGGCCCCGGGTGACCCGGCGCCGCCGGCACGACGAGCACCAGGGCGCTCGCCGTCAGGTCCCCGGAGGTGGCGACCACGGAGTACAGGCCGAGCTTCGTCGGCCGCGGCACGGTCACCCGTGCCGTCGCGGCGCCGTCGTCCCCGACCGTCACCGAGCCCAGGGCGACCGGGCGCGGGTGCCCCACCGTCAGCTCGGGCTCGAGCCGCAGCGTGACCGTCGAGCCGGGCGCGAACCCCGACAGGCTCACGTCGAGAGCCCGGCCGGCCACGACCACCTGCGGGGTGACCGTCACCTCCGGCTCGGCCGGCTCCTCGGGCTCCGAGCCGGCCGGCACGAGCTGGGCGACGCCCCACCGGGCGGTGCTCTGGTAGCTGATGCCGGTCGGGTCGGCCCACGTGCGCACGGACGTCCGGGTGCCGTTCGTCCCGTCGTTGACCTGGAAGTCCAGGCCGTGGAACGTGCCCGGGCCACCGGCCTCGAGGAGGCTGATCGCGGCCTCCACGCGGTACCCGGTGTCCGTGAGCGAGGTGGCGCTCGTCAGGCGGCCGCGCTGGAACGCCTCGTCGCCGGTGCCGAACGACGTGACGTTGTCGACGTTGATCCGGATCTGCGTGTCCTCGTAGCGGTAGGGCCCGTTCCGGACGTTGCCCGCGTCGAGGAAGATCTCCACGGAGTCCTGGACCCACGGGTCGGAGCCCGACACGTCGATCTGGTCGTCGGTGACGTCCGCGAGCACGTACAGCGTGCTCCCGTCGCCGCTCCACAGCGTCCGCACCTCGGCGGTCGCGGCGCCGTCGGCCGACCCCTCGACCTGGGTCTCGGTCGTGATCACCTGGGCGAGCGCCCAGACGTCGTCGACCTCGCCGTCGATCGCCGGCGCCGCGGGCGCCTCGGCGACCTCCACGAACGACAGCGGCTCGACGAGCGTGAGCGTGCCGAGCACGTCCGGGCTGTTCCACCCGGTGGTGGTGGCGCCGTCGGTCACCTGCACGTCGACGTCGAGCACGTCGCCCGGCGCCGCCCCGTCGAGCGGCACGTGCAGCACGGCCGCCCAGCCGTCGTCGGTCTCCGCGACGACGCCGGGCACGTCGCCCGTCCCGTCGCGGCCGAACGCGTAGGTGTCCGCGCCGAGCACGACCGTCACGCCGTCCGTGGCGTCCACGGTCGCGTCGCGGACCTCGACGTACACGGTCAGGTGGTCCGGCTCCCAGCGCGTCTGGAACGCCGCAACGTCGCCCACGGCGTGCAGCGGCAGGCGCTGCCAGTCGTGCGCGGTGGTCGCGGCGTCGTCGAGCGGCACCGAGCCGCCGAACGACAGCTCCGCGAGGATGCGCGGCTCGAGGTCGCCGCCGGCCGCGCCGAAGTACGCCGGCTTGGCCTGCAGCGTCGCGTCGAACAGGAGCGGCGCCTGCGTGCTGCGCCACGACCGGCCGTCCTGCAGGCCCCACACCGTGACGCTGTACATGTCACCGGTCGCGGCGTGGAAGTCGCGGAACACCTCGAACGCGTCGCGGTAGAAGTACCCCTGCTCGACGAGGTTGGCCTGCGTGACGGGCGTGCCGACGGTCACGTCGAGCTCCGTCACCGCCTGCACCACCGGCAGGTGCGCGAACCGCTCCAGCGCCGTCTCGAGCGCCGACACCGGCGTCGACAGCGACACGTGGAACTGGTGCCCGACGCCGTCGAGCGGCACGCCGCGGTCGAGCATCCGCTCCACCAGGGCGAGGTAGCGGTCCTGCTTGCCGCCCTGGTCGGTGTTGTAGTCGTTGATGAAGAGCGCGACCGGACGGTCCGTGCCGTCGGCGGCGTACTCGTCGTTGAACGCCTCCTCGGCGTACGCGAACGCGAGGTCGATGAACTCCTCGCCGAGGATCCGGTACCACTCGCTGCGCCGCAGGCCGTCGGCGAACTCCGGGCTGTCGGAGATCACCTCGTTGACGACGTCCCACGCCACGAGCGGGTTCGTGTCGCTGCCGTACGGGCCGTACCGGTCCGCGATCGCCTCGGCCACGTCGAAGACGTGCGTGCGTAGGCGGTCGCGCAGGATCTGCTTGTCGGCCTCGCTGTCGGTCAGGGGGCTCCCCGCGTCGTCCTGGAAGAACCAGTCCGGCGTCTGGCTGTGCCACAGCAGCACGTGACCGTAGACCCGCAGGCCGTTCGCCTGAGCGAAGTCCATGATCGTGATCGCCTCGGGGTGCATCCGGAAGTTGCGGTCGGCGTCGTACCAGGCCTCGACCTTCATGTGGTTCTCGGCGGTGACCTGGTTGAAGTGCCGCAGCGTCAGCTCGGCGGACGCACCGACCGTCTCCCGGCTGTCGATCGCGACGCCGAGCGGGAAGTCGACCGTGTCGTTGAGCGGCGGGAGGGGCTGCACCTCGACGTCGCGCGAGCGGATGGAGATGTCGTCCACGAGGAACGACCCCGGCCCGCCCGTGGTGTACGAGGTCTCGAAGTAGAGCAGCGCCTGATCGGCGGAGGCCATCGTGAAGGACGTCTCCACCCGGGTCCACCCGGAGGATCCGACGTTCGCGAACTGGCCGAGCGTGTCGAACGAGTCCGAGCCCTCGTTGACGCGGTGCATGGACAGCCAGATGTCGTCCGGCGCCTCGCCCTCGGCCATCTTCACCCAGGCCACCACGTCGTAGGTGACGCTCGGCTCGAAGATCTCCGTGACGTCGAGCCCGATGCCGTCGCCCTGGCCGCCGCGCCCGCTCACGAGCGCCGCGTAAGTGGACTCGTGCGCCTCGGCGTCGGTGACGGTGACCTCCGGGTCGCCGCCCGCGTCGCGCGGCCCCCAGCCCTGCAGGGTGCCGTCCTCGAAGTCGAACGTGAGGTCGACCGGCGTGTGGTCGCCCCCGCCCGCGGGCCGCGTGACGAGGACGTCGTCCACGAGCACGGTGTAGGCGCCGACGGCCTGGTCGGCGGTGCCGATGTAGATCTGCACCTCGTTCAGGTCGGCGACGTCGGCCGGCACGGGGTACTCGCCGCGGATCTCGGTCCAGTCGTCCTTGGAGATCGTCGCGTTGCCGACCCACGTGTAGTTCGGCTTGACGACGAACCGGACGTCGGTCGAGTCGACCGACGAGTCGTCGGGCAGCTTGGCCCGCATCGAGAACGTGTAGACGACGTTGCGCTGGAGCAGGCCCGTCGGCGACTGGATGCCCTCGAAGTCGGTCGCGCGCGTGATCGCGAGCGCCTTGCCGCCGTCGGCGTCGACGTAGGCGAGGGTCGGCCCACCGCTGGTGGTCCAGTCGCCCGTGGTCTCGTCGTCGAAGTCGACGGCGCTCACGACGACCGCGTCGCCGCCCGGCCCGCTCGGCTCCCCGGAGACCGTCACGACGAGGTCGTCGACGAGGAAGTCCGCCTCGGGCTCGGCCGCCTCGACGTAGAGCACGAGGCCCACCTCGCCCGCGGGAACGGTGTAGGAGCCGGCCATCTCGACCCAGGCGGTGTCGTCGACCGCGACCGGGTCGGTGACCTGGGTGAACGTGTTGCTCGTCGTGCCGTTGATCGTGAACTTGGCGGTGGTGCTGCCCGGCTCGAGCAGCTTGACCCAGCCGGAGACCGTCACGGTCTGGCCGGGCTGCACGAAGGGCGCGACGTCCGTCTGCACGCCGTGCCAGTCCTGCGACCGCCCCGTCACGGCGAGGCTGCGCTCGCCCCCGTGCGCGTCGGTGTCGACGACCGTGAGCGTGGTGCCCCGTGGTTGCCACGGCGCGACGTCCCCGCCCTCGAAGTCGCTGCTGATGACGACGGCGTCCGCCGCCGTCGCCGAGAGGGCCGTGACCGCGCTGGCGAGGACCACCGCGGTGGCCGCGAACGCAGCCGCACCGGCCCGGAATGCTCTGGATCGCCTCATGTCCGCCCCTTTGCGAATGGCATGTCCGGAGCGGTCACGCTATGTGCAGTTGAGCGGTACAGGCAATGTTCGCGCCCACATCCCGGAAACGACGGACCACGGCCGATCGGGTGAAACGGCAGGTCGGCCGTTCGGGTGACCCGGCGTGTCGGCCGGTCGGGCGACCTGGGAGACGGCCGGTCGGGCGGTCCGGCGCGACGCCGGTCGGGCCGCCCCACGCGCCACCGGATCGGGCGGGGCCGCGCACGACCGGGCCGGGCGGGCGCGCGCCACCGGACCGGGCGGGGCCGCGCGCCACCGGATCGGGCGGGGCCGCGCGCCACCGGACCGGGCGGGCCGCCGGCCCGGCCGGCACAGCACGGCGCCCGGGTGGGGAGGTCCCCACCCGGGCGCCGTGTCAGTGCTCGGGCGTCAGGTCGCCCGTGCGGATCAGGCCGGGCCGCCGACCGGCAGGGTGAACGTCCACCCGTCGGCCAACTTCTCCTCGACGACCGCGATGGTCGCGGTCACCGTGTTGGCACGGCTGCTGCCGCCACCGGTGTGCGCCAGGACGATCGCCCCCGGCGTCATGGCGTTGCGGAGGTTCGCCTTCAGCTGCTCGACGTCAGCCTGGACGGCGTCCTCCCAGTCCATGATCACGTTGCCGAGCCCGAGGGGCTGCATGCCCAGGGCGACGGCCACGGCCGGGGTGCGGCCCCACTGACCGTTGGGAGCCCGGAAGTAGGGCACCTCGGCGTCGGGGTCGCCCAGCGCGTCGCGGATGATCTCGAGGTTCTCCATGAGATCCGCCGCGATCTGGTACTCGGACCAGTTCTCCATCGAGGCGTAGGACGTGCCGTGGTTGCAGAGGACGTGGCCGTCGGCCACCATCCGCTGCAGCAGGGCCGCGCCGCCCGGCGCCTCGATGTTGTCACCGATGACGCAGAACACCGCCTGGATGTCGTGCTCCGCGAGGAAGTCGAGCAGACGGGTGGTGTCCTCCGTGTACATCGGGCCGTCGTCGAACGTCAGCGCCACCCGGTTGCCCGTGCCGCGCGCGGAGCTCGACTGGTCCGTGGTCGGGGCGACCGCCCCACCCGGGACGAAGTCCACGGGCAGGTTGGGCTCCCACGGCCCCGGCTGCTCCGTCGGCAGCCCCGGCGCCGGAGCGACGAAGCCGACGACATCGACCACGAGGTGCACCCTGCCACCGGCGAACTGGTCGGTGTACAGCGTGATCGTGCCGCTGATCGGGACGTCCACGACCACGAGGTTCGGGATGTCCCGGTCGGGGATGTAGTTGATCGACGAGACGGCCGGCGGAGCCATCGTGCCGCCGGTCGGGTCGCCGTACACCCGCAGGTGGCCGTTGCCGTTCGGGCGGACCGCGGTCACGTTGAGCACCACGGAGGTGGCGCCCACCGGGACCGGACCGACGTCCGCGATCTGCATGGTGAGCTTCTCGCGGGCGTTCAGCGGAGCCGTGCGGTCGACACGGGTGTCGAGCACACGGCGCGGCTCCACCGCGGTGTAGGTGGTCTCGGCGTCGACGTAGCCGACGACGTCGAGGATCACCTGGACCGGGTTCTCCGAGACCGAGCCGAACGTGTCGGAGTAGAACGAGATCTCGCCCGACTCCGGCAGCTGGACGATCGTCGTGTTGGCCTTGTCCCGGAACGGCGCGTAGTTCACCGTCGAGATGTTCGGCACGGTGGCACCGGCCGGGAACACCCGCAGGTGGCCACCCTGCAGCGTGCCCGTGACGGTGACGTTGACGATCACCGCGGACGCGTCCTCGGGGACGCCGGCGCGGCCGGCCACGGGAACCGTGTAGACGGTCCGCGGACGGATCGGGCCGGTGATGCTCCCGACGTGCAGGCGGCCCGCACGCGTGTCGAGGATGCGCTGCGGCATCGCGGTGACGATCCCGGACTCCTCGGTGAGGTAGCCCTGGACGTCGATGAGGACGCCGGCACGCGACGCACCGCGCGTCATGTAGCACAGGCCGCCGTCAGCGCCGAGACCGATGAACGTCGCGTTCGCCACGTCCTGGCCGGGCTCGAAGTTGACGGTCGACGTGGCCGGCGCGGCCGCCGCGGCCGCCGCCGTCCCGCCCGACGCCTTCGTGGTCGGCGCCGGGTAGACGACGACGTGACCGACGTCGTTCGGACGCACGGTGGTCACGTTGACCATGACACCGGTGGCGTTCTCCGGGATGCCGTGCTCGCCCGCCATGGGCACGCAGATCGGCTGGTTGGGCGCGACGTCCCAGTCGGCGACGGCACGGACCTGGTCGACCGTCTCGAGGCCGGGCACGTCCACGGCGGACGGCTCGTCGACGAGCTTGCCGACACCCCAGCGCGCGGTGCTCTGGTAGCCGGTGCCGGTCGGGTCGGCCCAGTTGACGATGGACGTCCGGACGCCGTTGGCGGCGTCGTTGACCTGGAAGTCCAGGCCCTGGACGGTGCCGAGGCCACCCGCACCGTTGAGGTCGATCGCGGCCTCGACGATGTAGCCACCCGGGACCACCTTGGCCGCGGAGACGAGGCTGTCGGACTGCCAGGTCTCGTCACCGGTGCCGAACGACCGGACGTTCTTGAAGTTGATCCGGTACTGGGTGTCACCCTGGTTGCGGTAGGCGCCGTTCTTGACGTTGCCACGGTCGACGTAGATCTCGACCGAGTCCTGCTCCCACGGGTTGGACGCGGTGTCGTCGAGCACCGGGTCGCTCACGCGCATGAGGACGTACAGGGTGTCGTCCGCCCACAGGGTGCGCACGACCGCCTGGGCGCCGTCGGAGCCCTGCGTGAACTTGTCAGTGGTCTCGGCCAGGGCGTCCTCCCACACGTCGTCGACCACACCGTCGATGACGGGCGCGGTCGAGGCGCGCACGACCTCGGTGACCGAGGCGCGCTCGACGAAGGTGAGCGTGCCGAGGGCGTCGGCGTCGTTCCACGAGGCGACGTCGGAGCCGTCGGTCACGTCGAGGTCGAGCATGTAGGTCGTGCCCTGCGCGGCCAGGTCGGGCAGCGGGAGCCGCACGACGGCGGTCCAGCCGTCCTCGTCCGAGGCGACACGGCGGTCGGCCGCGTCGTCGTCGGACCGCAGGACGGTGACCGTCTGGAGATCGCTCGAGGAGCTGAGGCGGTAGGTGAAGACCGCCTTGTCCTCGGCGTCGTCCGTGTCGTCGGCGACGTGGACGTACGCCACCATCGCGTCGGGCGCCCAGCGCAGCTGGAACTGCGCGTCGGTGCCCACCCGCAGCAGCGGCATGTCGGTCCACACCGGGTTGGTGAGCGCGTCGTCGTCGATGGCGACGTCGGCGCGGAACACGTTCGCGGCCTGCTGACGCGGCTCGAGCTTGCTCGGGTCGGCGATGCCGTAGTAGGCCGGCTTGGCCCTCAGGTTGTCGTCGAACAGGAGCGGGGCGCCCTCGCCGTCACGCCACGACCGGACGTCCGTGAGACCCCACACCGTGGCCGAGAAGATCTCGTCCTGGTGCGCACGGAGCATGTCGAACACGGCCTTGTAGTAGTAGCCCTGCTCGATGCGGTTCCGCGTGGTCTCCGGGATGCCGATGGCGACGTCGAGCGTCGTCCGATGGCCGTGCAAACGCGCAAAATGGTGTTCCTGGAAATGCGCCGCAGAATGCAGCAGAAATGCGCGGGAGCGTGGCCACTTGTTCCCGTCGCCCACCGTCGTGATGGCGGGAGCGCGACCACTCCGGGATGCCCGGGCACGACGGCGATCCCGGCCGGGCACCCTCGCCGGCGGTCACCGCAGCCCCGCGACGACGGCGCCCCGGCCCCCACGAGGGGCCGGGGCGCGGGGACGCTCGGTGGGCGGGCCGTCAGGCTGCGCGGGCCGGGGGTTGCGTCGAGGCCGTCCTGCCGCTCCCCCGAGCGCCCGTCCGGCGTCGTCCGCCCCCAGGGCCGCCGCCGGCGGGCCCACCGCCCGGGCCGCCCGACGGCGGGCCGGCCGGCGCGGGCACGGCCGCCTCCCGGAACGTCGCCCTCGGGTCGTGCAGGCGGCCCAGCGCGACGAGCTCGCGCGGGAAGAACAGCGCGAGCGTCCAGTCGAGCAGGATGCGCACCTTGCGGTTGACCGTCGGCATCTGGGCCAGGTGGTACGTGCGGTGCATGAACCAGGCGAGCCAGCCGCGCACCTTCACGCCGTAGACCTGGGCGACGCCCTTGCCGAGGCCGAGCGACGCGACGGTGCCGACGTGCGCGTGCCGGTAGGGCTTGGGCTCGGCGCTGCGCAGGTACCGCGCAAGGTTGTCGCCGAGGTGCCGCGCCTGGCGGACCGCGTGCTGCGCGCTGGGCGAGCACAGCTCGCCGGGACGCGTGAGGTCGGGCACGGCGGCACAGTCGCCGGCGGTCCACGCGCCGTCGACCACCGTGCCGTCCTCGCGCACGACCTGGAGCGTGGGCAGCGCCCTCACGCGGCCGGTCTCGTCGAGCGGCAGGTCGCTCGCGGCGAGGACCGGGTTGGCGCGCACGCCCGCCGTCCACACGATCGTCGCCGAGTCGAGCTCGACGCCCGTCGAGGTGACGACGTGCCCGCCGACGCACGAGGACAGGAACGTGGCCAGGTGGACCTCGATCCCCCGGCGGCGCAGCTGCTCGAGCGCGTAGCCGCCCATCTCCTCGCCGAGCTCGGGCAGGATCCGGGTCGAGCCCTCGATGAGCACGAACCGCAGCTCGTCCTCGGCGATGCCGTAGCCGCCCCGGCGCAGCGCCGCGCGGGCCATGTCCTCGACCTCGCCGAGCGCCTCGATGCCGGCGAAGCCGCCGCCGACGAACACGAACGTGAGCAGGCGGCGCCGCTGCTCCGGGTCGGACGTCGAGGCCGCCTCGTCGAGCCGCGCGAGCGCGTGGTTGCGCAGCGCGATGGCCTCCTCGACGGTCTTGAAGCCGATGCCCTCCTCGGCGAGCCCGGGGATCGGCAGCGTGCGGGAGACCGAGCCGAGGGCGACGACGAGGTGGTCGTAGGCGAGGTCGTAGGCGGGCCCCACCTCGGGGGCCACGCGCACCACGCGGTCGGCGTGCCGGATCTGCGTCACGCGCGCGTTGAGGACGTCCACGTCGCGCAGCACCTGCCGGTGGGCGACGACGACGTGGCGCGGCTCGAGCGAGCCAGCGGCGGCCTCGGGCAGGAACGGCTGGTACGTCATGTACGAGCGCGGGTCCACGAGGGTGATCGCCACGTCGCGGCGGGACAGCCGCCGCCGCAGGCGCAGGGCGGTGTACAGGCCGACGTACCCGCCCCCGAGGATCACGATCCGGGGCACGCGTCGGGTCGGCGTGGCGGGCGCGTCGTGCGTGGCTGGCGTCGTCATGTTTTCCACGGTACGCGCATGTGAAAGTCTTCACAAGCGCGTTCTCGCGGGGCGAACGGTCCGCGGTGGCCGGATGCGCCCGACCTCACGCGCCGCCCGCCCGCCCGGCCCCCACGGCCCCTCGCCCGGGCCCCTGACGGCCCCTCAGGAGGCCGTCGCCGCCCGCCAGGCGAGCGCCACGGCGTCGTCGAGCATCCGCTCGGTGAGCCGCCTGGTGTTCGTGTTCTGCTGCGACACGTGGTAGCAGCCGACCAGCGTGACGACGACGCCGTCGGGCCGCACCAGCTCGGCCGTCGCCGCGTGCCCGAACCGCGGAGCCGGCCGCGGCACCGACCAGCCGCCCGCCCGCGCGGCGCCCAGGAACGCGCCCCAGCCGAACGCGCCGAGCACGAGCACCGCGCGCACGTCCGGCAGCAGCCGCAGCTCGCGGTCGAGCCAGCGCCCGCACGTGTCGCGCTCCGCGGGCGTCGGCGCGTTGTCCGGCGGCGCGCAGCGCACGGGCGCGACCATCCGCGCCCCGGTCAGCACGAGCCCGTCCGCGGCGTCCACGCTCGTCGGCTGGTTCGCCAGGCCCGCGCGGTGCAGCGCCGCGACGATCCAGTCCCCCGACCGGTCCCCCGTGAACAGCCGCCCGGTGCGGTTCGCCCCGTGCGCCGCGGGTGCGAGCCCGACGACGAGCAGCCGCGCCGCCGGGTCGCCGAACCCCGGCGCGGGCCGCCCCCAGTACGGCTCGCCCGCGAACGCCCGCCGCTTGGTGCGGGCGACCTCCTCGCGCCAGGCCACCAGGCGCGGGCACGCCCGGCACACCGACGACGCCGCGGCCAGCCCCGCCAGGTCCGCCCCCGCCGCGAGCCGGGTGACGTCGTCGGCGGAGCGGGCGACCGGCGTCGTCGGCAGGGCGGCGTCACCAGGCCAGCCCGTGCCGGGCGGCACCGGCGAGGGGAAGGCGCCGCCGACGCGCGGGTGCGGCAGCGCCGCGCTCGGGTCCGTGGGGTGGGCCGCCATGGCCCGATCCTGCCCCAGCCGACGCCGGACGGGCAGGGTCGCCCCCGGTCAGCGCTCGGCGGCGCTCAGGGTGATCCCGTCGAGGATGTCGTGCTCGGAGACGACGACGGTGCTCAGCCGTCCCCCGGCCCGTCCCACCTCCGCGCGCACGCGCGAGACGACGTCGGACCACACGAGCGCCCCCGCGCCGATGACGTCGACGCGTCCGGGGTGCATGAACGGCAGCCGCGCCCGCTTGGCGCGCGACATCGTCAGCAGGTCCCGGCACGCGTCGAGGACGGAGTCGACGGCCAGCACGGCGCCGTCGATGGCGCGCGGGTCGTACTCGTCGAGGTCGAGCACGTGGGCGGTCACCGTCGTGACCGAGCCCGCCAGGCCGACGAGCGTGGCCGTGCGCCCGAGCGGCACGTCCTTCGCGGCCGCGTCGAGTGCCGCGACCACGTCGGCGCTCGCCGCCGCGATCTCCTCGGCGGTGGGCGGGTCGGAGTGCAGGTGGCGCTCGGACAGCCGCACGCAGCCGACGTCCATCGAGTGCGAGGCGACGACGCTCGTGGTGCCGAGCACGAGCTCGGTCGACCCGCCGCCGAGGTCCACGACGAGGAACGGGCCCGGGTGCCGGCCCGCCAGGACGCTCGTGGCGCCCCGGAACGACAGCGAGGCCTCCTCGGCGCCCGAGACCACCTCCGGCTCGACGCCGAGCGCGTCGCGGACGCCGTCGACGAAGTCGGCCCGGTTCTCCGCGTCGCGGGTGGCCGACGTGGCGACGAAGCGGATCCGTTCGACGCCGAGGTCCCCGCAGATCCGCGCGTACCGCCGGGCGGCGTCGAGCGTGCGCTCGAGCGACTCGGGCGCGATCCGGCCCGTGCGGTCCACGCCGGCACCAAGGCGGACGACCTCCATGCGCCGGTCGAGGTCGACCAGGCGCCCCTGGTCGTCCACGTCGGCGACGAGCAGACGGATGGAGTTGGTGCCGCAGTCGATGCCGGCCACGCGCGTCGCAGTCACGCGGGCAAGCCTGCCATCAGAGCGTCAGCACCCGCGCCACGCGTCCGTCGTCCGTGCGGCGGACGCCGACGCGCGCGCCCGTCCACCCGCCCTCGACCGTGGACCGGCGCGTCCGTCCGGTCAGTCGGACGTGCGCGCCGCCGCCGGCCCGGGCCGGCACGTGCACCTGTCGGCACGCCACTCGTCCGAGATGAGGTCCAGCGTCTCGTCGCCGAGCACGTTCACCCCCCGACCACGCGCGAGCGCGTGCGCGGCGAGCACGTGGAGGCACTTGACCCGGTCGGGCATGCCGCCCGCGGAGATGCCCTCGATCTCCGGCACCTCGCCCAGCTCCGCCCGGCGGGCGAGGTAGTCCTCGTGCGCCCGGCGGTGCGCCGCGGCGAGCTCGGGGTCGGCGGCGAGCCGCGCGTTCATCTCGCGCATCGCGCCCGCGGCCTCGAGCCGCGACACCGCCGCCGTCGCCCCGGGGTGCGTGAGGTAGTACGTCGTCGGGAAGGGCGTGCCGTCCGGCAGGCGCGGGGCCGTGCGCACGACGACGGGGCGCCCGCAGACGCACCGGGCCGCCACCTCGACGACTCCCCGCGGCGGGCGGCCCAGCTGCTCCGCGACGACGGCGAGGTCCGCCTCGCTCACGCGCGGTGCGCTCATCCCGCCGCCTCTCCCGCGGTGGCGGTCCCGCCGTCGGCGCTCGGGCCGCCGTCGGACCCGGCGTCGGCGTCCTCGCCGCCCTCTCCGCCCACCGGCGCCTCGCCGGCCGCGGCGAGCGAGCTCCACACCGTGGCGTACCAAGGGGTCACCGTGCCGCCCAGGGGCACCGCCGGGCCGCTCTCGGCCGCGGGCGAGTCCTCGGGCTCCTCCTCCACGACGACCTCGGGGTCGATGACGCGGTAGGCGGTCTCCCCCGGCATGACGTACGACAGGCGCTCACGGGCCTGCGCCGCGACGTAGGCGGGGTCGTTCCACCTGTCCAGCTCGCGCTCGAGCGCGCGCTCCTCCTGCTCGGCCTGGGCGACCTGCGCGGCGAGCGCGTCGAGCTCCGCGCGCTGCGCCAGGTACGCACGCACGGTCGGGAACAGCAGCGTGAAGCCGGCCAGCGCGACGACGCCGAACACGATCGCGCGCACGGACAGCACCCGAGCCAGGCGCGCGGGCCTGGGCTCCTCGGCCGGTGTCTGCGCACGCGGGGCGCCCCGCGACGGCCCGGTGCGCGTCGGCCGCGGGGGCGGGCTCGCCGTCGGGCGCGCCTGGGCGGGCGCGCCACGGCGCGCGCTCACGGGCGACGGGGGACGGCGGGACACGCCTCGATTCTGCCTCGCGCGGTCCGCCCGGCCGGGCAGGCCCACCCGGCGCGCCCCGCAGCCCGCCCGCCGCTCCCCTCCGCGGAGTGGAACGACGTGCGGGCGTCGAGCGCGGAGTGGAACGAGCCGCAGGCAGAACGTTCCACTCCGCGGGGGCAGGGACGGGGGGCGGGAAAGGGGGCGGGGACGGGAGAGGAACGTGCAGGGACGGGAGAGGAACGCGCGAGGGCCCGGCCGGATCGCTCCGGCCGGGCCCTCGTCAGGCGTACGTCAGCGCTTCCAGCGCGGGAAGGCGCTCGCGCCGGCGTAGCGCGCGGCGTCGTCGAGCTCCTCCTCGATGCGGAGCAGCTGGTTGTACTTGTTGATGCGCTCGCCGCGGGCCGGGGCGCCGGTCTTGATCTGGCCGGCGTTGGTGGCCACGGACAGGTCGGCGATCGTGACGTCCTCGGTCTCGCCGGAGCGGTGCGAGGTCATCGTCATGAAGCCCGAGCGCTGGGCGAGGGTCACCGCGTCCAGGGTCTCGGTCAGCGTGCCGATCTGGTTGAGCTTGACCAGGAGGGCGTTGGCGGCCTTGCGCTCGATGCCCTGCTGGAGGCGCGTCGGGTTGGTGACGAACAGGTCGTCGCCCACGATCTGCACCTTGTCGCCGACGACGGTCATGAGCTTCGCCCAGTCGTCCCACTCGTCCTCGGACAGCGGGTCCTCGATGGAGACCAGCGGGTAGTCCGCCACGAGCTGGGTGTAGAAGGCGATCATCTCGTCGGCCGACATCGCCTTGCCCTCGAACTGGTACGCGCCGTCCTTGAAGAACTCGGTGGCGGCGACGTCGAGCGCGAGGCAGACGTCCTGGCCGGGCACGAAGCCGGCCTTCTCGATCGCGGTGATGATGAGGTCCAGCGCCTCGCGGTTGCTCGGCAGGTTCGGCGCGAAGCCACCCTCGTCGCCGAGGCCGGTGGCCAGGCCGCGGCTCTTCAGCACGGACTTGAGCGAGTGGTAGACCTCGACGCCCGTGCGCAGGGCCTCGCGGAACGTGGACGGCCCGATCGGGGCGATCATGAACTCCTGGATGTCCACGTTGGAGTCGGCGTGCGAGCCGCCGTTGAGGATGTTCATCATCGGCACGGGCAGGACGTGCGCGTTCGGCCCGCCGACGTAGCGGAACAGCGGCAGGTCGGCCGAGTCCGCGGCCGCCTTCGCCACGGCGAGCGAGACGCCGAGGATGGCGTTCGCGCCGAGCTTGCCCTTGTTCGGGGTGCCGTCGAGGTCGATGAGGGCCTGGTCGACGAGGCGCTGCTCGCTGGCCTCGTAGCCCACGAGCTCGGGGGCGATCTCGTCCATGACCGCGTTCACGGCGTCCTGGACGCCCTTGCCGAGGTACCGGCCCTTGTCGCCGTCCCGACGCTCGACGGCCTCGAACGCGCCGGTCGAGGCGCCCGAGGGCACCGCCGCACGGGCGATCGTGCCGTCGTCGAGGGCGACCTCGACCTCCACAGTGGGGTTGCCGCGCGAGTCGAGGATCTCGCGGGCGCCTACGGCCTCGATTGTGGCCACGGGTGCTCCTTAGCTGGCGTCGCTTGATGGGTCGGGCCGCCCGGCTTCGTCGCGCTCGACGACGACGGCCGGGCAGGACCCGCCGCCGGTCGTCGGGGCCGGCCGTCGTCCAGCCTATCGAGGCCGCCGCGCGGGGTGGGCGGGACGTTCGGGGCGGCGCCGGGTGCCGTCCGCCACACCCGTCCCGTCGGACGGCCGCGCGGGGCGCGCCGGGCCCGCGGGGCCGGGCGCGGCCCGCGCTCACCGGGGACGCGCGAGGACCGCCAGCCACTCGCCGTCGTCGGTCAGCGGGTCGCCGGCCAGCGAGTCCCACATCTCATCGACCGCGAAGCCGGCCGCCTCCAGCACCGCCGTCAGGGAGGCGGGCGTGTGGTCGTGGAACCACATCCGGTACGTGGTCACGCAGCCCGCCGCGTCCGCGTCGCCGCCGGGGCCCGCGCCGCCGGTGCCCGCGTCGACGACGACGTACTGGTGGCACGCCAGCTGCGTCCCGGCGTCCACCGGGGTCACGAAGCACTCCTCGAGCACCACGTGCGGGCCCGGTCGCCAGAAGCCGCCCGGCGAGACGTCCCAGCCCCGCCCGGTCGGCGGGTGCAGCCGCGGCCGCGAGGCGTCGAACACGAACGCGCCGCCGGGCGCCAGGGCCCGCCGCACGCGCGCGAGCAGGTCGTCCCGCACGTCGGGCGCGAACGTCGACAGCTCCCCGTAGGACTGCAGGACGAGGTCGAAGCGACCGACGTCGGCGAGCTCGCGGAAGTCCGCGCGCCGGTACTCGATCTCGCGCCCCTCGGCGAGCGCCGCGCGGCGTGCGTGGTCGAGCGAGCGCTCGCTGAGGTCGACCCCGGTCACCCGGCAGCCCAGCCGCGCGAGGCGCGTGGCGACCAGCCCCGGCCCGCACCCGAGGTCGAGCACCCGCACCCCCGGTCCGGCCAGCCCGCGTGCGGCCAGGTGCGCCACCGCGCGGTCGAGCTCGGCGCCCGGCCGGCTCGCCGCCGGCGACGTCTCGTCCAGGTGCGCGGCGAGCAGGTGACGGGCGATGTACGGGTCGTCCCAGAACGGCGCCTCGCTCGGCTCGAACGGGGCGGGCGGCCGGCACGCCGCGACGACGCGCGTGAGCAGGGAGCCCACGCCGCCGTCGGCCACGGCACCGCCGTCGGCCACGGCCCCGACGCCGGCACCCGCGTCCGTGCCGTCGCCCGGGGACGACGACGCGTCCCCCAGCGCCGCGGGGCGAGCCGGGGGACGCTCGTCGTCCATGTCAGACGGCCGCGGCCTCGCGGCTGCGCAGCGCGGCCAGGATCTGCTCCACCTGGTCCTTCGCGTCGCCGAAGAGCATCGCCGTGTTCTCCTTGAAGAACAGCGGGTTCTGCACGCCGGCGTAGCCGGTGGCCATCGACCGCTTGAAGACGACGACCTGGCGCGCCTTCCAGACCTCGAGGACGGGCATGCCCGCGATCGGCGAGCTCGGGTCGTCCAGGGCCGACGGGTTGACCACGTCGTTCGCCCCGATGACGAGCACGACGTCCGTGGCCGGGAAGTCGTCGTTGATCTCGTCCATCTCGAGCACGATGTCGTACGGCACCTTGGCCTCGGCCAGCAGCACGTTCATGTGCCCGGGCAGACGACCGGCGACCGGGTGCACGCCGAAGCGGACCTCGACGCCCTGCTGGCGCAGCCGCGAGACGAGGTCGGCGATCGGGTACTGCGCCTTGGCCACGGCCATGCCGTAGCCCGGCACGATGACGACCGAGCGCGCCTCGGAGAGCAGGTCGGCGACCTCGGGGGCCTTGACCTCGCGGTGCTCGCCCTGCGGCCCGCCGGAGGCGACCGTGCCGCCCTCGGTGCCGAAGCCGCCCAGGATCACGCTCATGAACGACCGGTTCATGGCCTGGCACATGATGTAGCTGAGGATCGCACCGGAGGAGCCGACGAGGGCGCCGGTGATGATGAGCAGGTCGTTGCGCAGCATGAGGCCGGCGGCGGCCGCGGCCCACCCGGAGTACGAGTTCAGCATCGACACGACGACGGGCATGTCGCCGCCGCCGATCGCCGCGACGAGGTGGAAGCCCAGGGCGAGCGCGATCGCCGTCATCACGGCGAGCGGGATCACCGAGTTCGTCGCGAGGAACCACGCCATGAGGCCCGCGCTCGCCACGAGCGCGCCGAGGTTGAGCCAGTTGCGGCCCGGGAGCATGAGCGGCGCCGACTTCATCTTCGCGGCGAGCTTGAGGTACGCCACGATCGAGCCGGTGAACGTCACCGCGCCGATGAGCACGCCGAGGAAGACCTCGATCTGGTGCACGGCGTCGGCCTCCTCGACGAGGAACGAGTTGTAGCCGACGAGCACCGCGGCGAGGCCGACGAAGCTGTGCAGGATCGCGATGAGCTCGGGCATCTGCGTCATCTCGACGGTGCGGGCCCGCCAGACGCCGACGGTGGCGCCGATCGCGAAGACCAGCACGATGAGCAGCCCGGTGACGAGCGGGTCGCGCTGGCTCACGTCGAGCGAGAGGACGACCGTCGCGGCGAGGGCCAGCACCATGCCGACCATGCCGAGGATGTTCCCGCGGCGCGCGGTCTCCTGCTTGGAGAGCCCGGCGAGGGAGAGGACGAAGAGGACCGCGGCGACGACGTAGGTCGCCTGGGCGAGCGAGGTGAGGGTCATCACACGTCCTTCCGGAACATGCCGAGCATCCGGTAGGTGACGAGGAAGCCACCGAAGATGTTGATGCTCGCCACGGCCGCCGCGATGAACGCGACGGTCGCCACGACGGGGTCGGCCGAGCCGATCTGCAGCAGCGCGCCGACGAGGATGATCCCGGAGATCGCGTTCGTCTGGGACATCAGCGGCGTGTGCAGCGAGTGCGCGACGTTCGAGATCACGTAGAACCCGACGATCACCGCGAGCGCGAAGACCGTGAGCCGGTCGACCGTCGGCGAGTCGGCGAACGCGAGCAGCAGGAGCGACGCCACGGCACCGAGCCCCGCCAGCAGGTTGCGCCGGGTCGCACGCCGCTTGGCGGCCGCCTCGGCGGCCGCGGCCCGCGCGGCGAGCTCCTCCTCCGTCGGGCCCTGCGGCGCGGCGGCGGGCGCCGCCGAGACCGCGACCGGGGGCGGCGGCCACAGGACCTCGCCCTCGTGCGTGACGGTCATGCCGCGCACCACCGGGTCCTCGAGGTCGAGCGTGACCTCGCCGTTCTTCTCCGGGGTGAGCAGGGCCATGAGGTGCACGATGTTCTGGCCGAACAGCTGCGACGTGTGCCGCGGCATGCGGCTGGTCAGGTCGGTCCAGCCGATGATCGTCACGCCGTTGTCGCTGACGACCTTCTCGCCCGGCACCGTGAGCTCGCAGTTGCCGCCGCCCGGTGCGCCGAGGTCGACGACGACCGACCCGGGCCGCATGGACGCGACCATCTCCTTGGTGATGGTGATCGGCGCCTTCCCGCGCACGAGCGCGGTCGTGATGATGACGTCGGCGCGCTTGGCCTCGGCGGCGTAGACGCGCATCGCCGCGGCCTGCTGCTCCTCGGTGAGCGGCTTGGCGTACCCGTCGGCACTGACCTCCTGCTGCGCCTCGGGCGCGGCCACGAACGTGCCGCCCATCGACTCGATCTGCTCGGCGACCTCGGGCCGCACGTCGAACGCGCGGACCTGCGCGCCGAGCGAGCTCGCGGCGCCGATCGCGGCGAGACCCGCGACGCCCGCGCCGATGACGAACACCGTGGCGGGGGCGGTCTTGCCGGCCGCGGTCACCTGGCCGGTGAACATGCCGCCGTACTCCTCGGCCGCCTCGATGACGGCGCGGTAGCCGGCGACGTTCGACAGCGTGCTGAGCACGTCGAGCGCCTGCGCGCGCGAGATGCGCGGCACGGCGTCGAGCGCGAGGGCCGTCACGCCGCGCTGGGCGAGGCGCTCGACCAGCTCGGGGCTCGACTGCGGCGCGAGCATCGACACGAGCACGCTGCCCTTGCGCAGCTTCGACAGGTACTTGTCCGGGGGCGTGCTCACGCACGTCACGACGTCGGCGGCCCACACCTTGGCCGCGGTGCCGACGGTGGCACCCGCCTCGGCGTATGCCTCGTCGGGGAAGCTCGCGCGGGCACCGGCGCCCGCCTCGACGACGACGTCGTACCCGAGCTTCACCAGCTGCGCGACGCTCGCTGGACTCGCGGCCACCAGCCTCTCGCCTGGCCGGGACTCGCGTGGAACTCCGATGATCATGGGCCGCTCTCCTCGTCCGGGCGGCGGTGCCGACACCCTCTCAGCACGGTACTTGCGCTCCACGGCACGCTCCTCGGGACCTTCGGCTCAATCGTCCGATGAGTTGATCACGCTACGCGGGCGGCACCACCCGCGCGGGCTCCCTCGCCCGTCCGGTCCCGGCGTGCCGACGTCTCAGGTCTCGCCCGGGGACGCCTCCTCGACGGCCGAGCCCTCGGTCCGCTCGGCGGCCCGCAGCGCCGCCTCGAGCTCGCGCACGGCCGCGCGCAGCTCGGCCTCCGCGTCCCGCCCGGCGGCGTGCGCCTCGAGCGCGAGGGCGAGCAGGGACCGGCCCAGCGTGCGTCCCTCCGCCGGCCCGACGACGTCGGCCGCCACCCGCTCGACGGGCAGCCCGGCCCGCCGGGCCCGCCCGAGGACCTTCTCGGCGCGCGTGAGCGCGGGCATGCCGCGCGGGATCCCGTCGAGGGCCGACTCCCGGGCCTTCTCCACGCGCTTGGCCTCGTCCCAGCGGCGGTGCAGGTCGCCGTCGGCCGGCGCCGCGGCGCCACCGGCGACACCCCCGGCATCGGGCCCGGGCCCGGCGTCCGGGCCGAACACGTGCGGGTGCCGCGAGCGCAGCTTCGCCGCGATCCCGGCGGCGACCTCGCCGATCCCGAACGGGTCCGTCGGGTGCTCCTGCGCGAGCCGCGCGTGGAAGACGACCTGGAGCAGCAGGTCGCCGAGCTCCTCGCGCAGCGCGGCACGGTCGCCGTCCTCGACGGCCTCGACGACCTCGAAGACCTCCTCCACCGCGTACGGCAGCAGCGACTCGTGCGTCTGCTGCGCGTCCCACGGGCAGCCGCCGGGCGAGCGCAGGCGGTCCATGACCGCCACGAGGTCGGCGAGGGCCGCCAGGGGCGACCCCTGCTCGTCCGGCCCGGCGGTCACCGGCCGGCGTCGGCCGAGCCGACGAGCCAGGCCGGCGTGACGTCGGAGATGAACCCCGTGGTCGCGTCGCGCTGGCCGTAGCGCGGGTTCACGCGGACGTCCGCGTCCCGCGCGGCGCGCTCGCCCTCGGCGAGGGCGGCGCCGTCGTCGTCCAGGCCCGCCAGGGCGTTGAGGACCAGCACGTAGCGGGCGACCTCCACGCTCTCCGCGGTCCAGTCCGGGGGCTCGAGGCCGCGCGCCCGCAGGTTCGCGTCCATCTCGGAGCGCGCCTCCTCGACGCTGACCCCGGCGCCGGCGGCCTCCGCCGCGTCGATGAAGTACGGCGCGTCGATGAGCAGCTGGAGCACAGTGGGCTCGGGCAGCGTCGCGCCCGTCGGCCCCTGGAGCAGGTCGCGCAGCTGCTCGGTCGCCACGGCGACCGAGCCGGTGCTGATCTCGCGCCCGTCCACCACCGCAGCCGCGCCCGGGCTCACCGAGCACGCCGTCGTCGTGGCCGCCGCGGCCGCCAGCACGACGGCCGTGAGCATCCTGCGAGCCCTCACTCGTCCTCCTCAGGCCTGGTCCGCGCGGCCCATGGTAGGCGACCCGCCAGGCGTCCCCGCGCCGGCGCCCACGGGTGTCAGGACCGCGTCGACGAGCTCGCGCGCCCAGGCGAGCACCTCCTTGCCGGCGAGCGGCCGTCCGCCGAGCCGCGCCGTCGTCGGGAAGGGCACGAGGATGGTGCGGACCGCGGGCTTGAGCACCGTGCCCGGGTACAGCCGCTTGAGGCGCAGCATCGCCGACTCGGGCAGCTCGACGGGCGCGAACCGCACGTACCTGCCCTGCACGGTGACGTCCGTGAGCCCGGCCGCGCGCGCGACGTTGCGGAACTCCGCGACCGCGAGCAGGTTCTCCACCGGCTCGGGCAGCGGGCCGTACCGGTCGACGAGCTCGGCCCGCACCTCGGCCAGGGCGGCGTCCGTCGCCGCGTCGGCGACCTTGCGGTACGCCTCGAGGCGCAGCCGCTCGTGCTCGATCCAGTCGTGCGGCACGTGCGCGTCCACGGGCAGCTCGATCGTCACCTCGGCCGGCCGCTGGTCCGCCTCGCCGCGGAAGGCCGCGACGGCGTCGGCCACCATGCGCACGTACAGGTCGAACCCGACGCCCGCGATGTGCCCGGACTGCTCCTGGCCGAGCAGGTTGCCCGCGCCGCGGATCTCCAGGTCCTTGAGCGCGATCTGCATGCCCGCGCCGAGGTCGGTGTTCGCCGCCATCGTCGCGAGCCGGTCGTGCGCGGTCTCGGTGAGCGGCTTGTCCGGCGGGTACATGAAGTAGGCGTAGGCGCGCTCGCGCCCGCGGCCCACGCGCCCGCGCAGCTGGTGCAGCTGGGACAGGCCCAGCAGGTCCGCGCGCTCGAGGATGAGCGTGTTCGCGTTCGAGATGTCCAGGCCGGTCTCGACGATCGTCGTGCACACGAGCACGTCGAACCGCTTCTCCCAGAAGTCGACGATGACCCGCTCGAGCTGGTGCTCGCCCATCTGCCCGTGCGCGACGGCGACCCGTGCCTCGGGCACGAGCTCGGCGATCTGGGCGGCCGCGCGGCCGATCGTGCTGACCTTGTTGTGCACGTAGAAGACCTGGCCCTCGCGCAGCAGCTCGCGCCGGATCGCGGCGACCACCTGCTTCTCGTCGTACGGCCCGACGAACGTGAGCACGGGGTGGCGCTCCTCCGGCGGCGTGGCGAGCGTGGACATCTCGCGGATGCCGGTGACCGCCATCTCGAGCGTGCGCGGGATCGGGGTCGCGCTCATCGCGAGCACGTCCACGTCCGTGCGCAGCTGCTTGAGCGTCTCCTTGTGCTCGACGCCGAACCGCTGCTCCTCGTCGACGATGACCAGTCCGAGGTCCTTGAACCGCACCTGCCCCGTGAGCAGGCGGTGGGTGCCGATGACGACGTCGACCGAGCCGTCGGCGACGCCCTCGATCACCGCCTTCGCCTCGGCGTCGGACTGGAACCGCGACAGCGCCCTGACCGTGACCGGGAACGGCGCGTACCGCTCGGAGAACGTCTCGTAGTGCTGCTGCACGAGCAGCGTGGTGGGCACGAGCACGGCGACCTGCTTGCCGTCCTGGACCGCCTTGAACGCGGCCCGCACGGCGATCTCGGTCTTGCCGTAGCCGACGTCGCCGCAGATGAGGCGGTCCATCGGCACGGGCTTCTCCATGTCGGCCTTGACCTCCTCGATGGTGGCGAGCTGGTCGGGCGTCTCCACGAACGGAAAGGCGTCCTCGAGCTCGGCCTGCCACGGGGTGTCGGGTCCGAACGCGTGGCCCGGCGTGGCCATGCGCGCCGAGTAGAGGCGGATGAGCTCGGCGGCGATCTCGCGGACCGCCTTGCGCGCGCGGCCCTTGGTCTTCGCCCAGTCCGAGCCGCCCATCCGGTTGAGCGTCGGCGCCTCGCCGCCCACGTAGCGCGTGACGAGGTCGAGCTGGTCGGTGGGCACGTAGAGCCGGTCGCCGGGCTGGCCGCGCTTGCTCGAGGCGTACTCGATGACGAGGTACTCGCGCGTGCCCGCCGCGGGGCCTGACTTGATGGTCCGCGCGGTGAGCTCGACGAACCGCCCGACGCCGTGCTGCTCGTGCACGACGTAGTCGCCCGGCTTGAGCTGGAGCGGGTCGACGGCGTTGCGGCGCCGCGCGGGCAGGCCGCGCATGTCCCGGGTGGACACCCCGGGCCGGCCCGTGAGGTCGGTCTCGGTGAAGACGGCGAGGCGGAGCGCCTCCGCGACGAAGCCGCGCCCCACGGGCGCGGGCACGACGAGCACGACGCCGGGCTCCGGCGGCTCGGGCAGCTCGGTCACCTTGCGCGCGGGCACCTCGAGCGAGGTGAGCTGCTCCACCATGCGGCTGGCCGGGCCGGGGCCCTCGGTGGCCAGCACGAGGCGCCAGCCGTCGCGCTGGTGCGTGCGCAGGTCGGCCACGGCGCGCGGCACGTCGCCGTGGTACGGCCGCACGTCGCGGGCGCCGACGACGAGGGGCGGGTCGTCCCCGTCCCCCACCTCGGGGGCGGGCGCCACGGCGTCGGGCTCCGCGGCGTCGGGCGCGCCCACGGCGCCCTCGAGCGAGAAGCCGCTGAGGGTCCACCAGCCCAGGTCGCGGGCGAGGGCGAGCGACCGCGCGTCGGCGTACTCGGCGAACGACGCGCGGGACAGGTCGAGCGGGGTGCGCCCGCCGGCCGCCGCAGCGGTCCACGCGGCCTCGAGGAACTCCTGGGTCGTGGCGGTCAGGTCGTGCGCGCGCCGGCGCACCCGCTCGGGCTCGGCCACCAGGACGAGCGAGCGCTCGGGCAGCAGGTCGAGCACGGGGACCATGCGGTCGACGAGCGCGGGCGCGAGCGACTCCATGCCCTCCACCGCGACGCCCGCGGCGATCTTCTCGAGCATCTCGGCCGCGCCGGGCAGCCGCTCGACGAGCCCGGCCGCGCGCTCGCGCACGGCGTCGGTGAGGAGGATCTCGCGGCACGGCGGCGACCACAGGCCGTCCGGGGCCTCCGCGAGGCTGCGCTGGTCGCCCACGGAGAACCAGCGGATCTCCTCGACGGTGTCGCCCCACAGCTCCACGCGCAGCGGGTGCTCCTCGGTGGGCGGGAAGACGTCGAGGATGCCGCCGCGCACCGCGAAGTCACCCCGCCGCTCGACCATGTCGACGCGCTGGTAGGCGGCGCCGACGAGGCGCTCGGCGAGGTCGTCGAGGTCCACCCGGTCGCCGACCGCGACCGCGACCGGCTCGAGGTCGCCCAGGCCCGCGACGACGGGCTGCAGCAGCGAGCGGACGGGCACGACGAGCACGCGGACGGGCCCCGCCGCGTGGTGGCCCGCCCGGGGCGCCTGCGGGTGGGCGAGGCGGCGGAAGACGGCCAGGCGCCGGGCGACGGTGTCGCTGCGCGGGGAGAGCCGCTCGTGCGGCAGCGTCTCCCACGCCGGCAGCACCGCGACGTCGTCGGCGGGCAGGTAGCAGCGCAGCGCGGTGGCGAGGTCGTCCGCCTCGCGGCCCGTGGCCGTGACGACCGTGAGCACCGGCCCGGGCGCCACCTCCCCGGCGTCGGCGACCCCGGCGGACGCCGCCGGTCCGCCCGGCTCGCCCGTCAGGGCACGTGCGGCCGCGGCGACGAGCGGGGGCCGCGCGCCGACCGGCACGACGACGTCGAGCGGCGTGCGCGGGCCGCGCGCGCCGGCGCGGGCGACGAGCTCGGCGGCGGCGGGGTCGGCGAGGAGCGCGGTGAGGACTCCGGTGAGGTTCATGGCTCCTGGGGTGGTGCGTGGGACGACCGCGGGCCGCGGGCGGCGCGAGCGGGCGGGCGGACCGGCCGCGGGCAGCACGACGGGCCCCCGACGAGGCTCCGGCGGGGGGTGGTCCAGTCTAGATCCGCCCTCCGACGCCCCGGCGGCTGGGCCGGACGGGTGAGACCCTCCCCCGGGGTTATATGTCCGGTCCGTCCCGTGTGTGATCCTTGGCGGGTGGACATCGACCCGGTGGACGTCCTAGCCGCCCGCAAGCGCGGGCCGCGGGGGCTGCGACGGCTCGTGGAGCTCGTCCGCCGGTCCCTGCGCACCGTGTGGGCCGCGAGCCGCGGCGCGTTCTGCGCCGTCGTCGCCCTGCAGGTGGTCGCCGCGGCCTCGCTCGCCGTCCAGGTGCTCGCCGTCGAGCGCGTGCTCGCCGCGATCCTGCGCGTGGCCGACGACCCCGACGCGCTCCCCGAGCTGTGGCTGCCGGTCGGCGTGCTCGCCGGCGTGACCGCGCTGACCGGCGTCGTCGGCGCGATCCAGGGCAACGTCGAGCGCCTGCTCGCCGAGCGCGTCACCAGGCACACGTGGCGCGAGGTCCTCGACACCGCGACGGGCGTGAGCCTGCGCCACTTCGAGGACCCCGGGTTCTTCGACCGCCTCCAGCGCGTGGAGACGAACGCGCTCTACCGGCCCTACCAGGTGACCCAGGGCCTCGTGCTCGTCATCGGCTCGGCGCTGGCGAGCCTCGGCCTCGGCGTCGCGCTCGTGCGCCTGCACCCCGCGCTGCTGCCGCTGCTCCTGCTCGGCGGCCTGCCCCTCGTGCTCACGAGCCGCCGCGAGAGCCGCCTGGAGTTCGAGTTCGCCGTGCGCCAGACGACCGCGGAGCGCATGCGCGAGTACCTCATCCTGCTGCAGACCGGGCGCGACGAGGCCGCCGAGGTGCGCGCGTTCGGCCTGGCCCGCGAGCTCGGCCGCCGCCTCGACGCCGTCTACCGCCGCTACCTCGCCGACCTGCGCACCCACCTGCGCCGGCGCTCGCTGCTCGCCGCGCTCGGCAACGCCGGCGCGGCCGTCGCCCTCGCGCTCACGCTCGTCGCGCTCGTCTGGCTCGTGGCCCGCGGCGAGGTGCAGGTGGCCGCCGCCGGCGCCGCCATCGTCGCGATCCGCATGCTCGCCACGCAGGTGCAGGCGATCTCCAACGGCGTCCGGCTCGTCTTCGAGTCGGGCCTCTTCCTCGACGACGTCGCCGCCTTCTGCGCGATCCAGCCCGACGACGAGGACGACGACCGCACCGACGCGCCCCCGACGTTCACGGAGATCCGCGCGGAGGACGTCTCGTTCACCTACCCGGGCGCCGAGCGGCCGGCCCTGGAGCAGGTGTCGATCCGCATCCGCCGGGGCGAGGTGGTCGCGCTCGTCGGCGAGAACGGCTCGGGCAAGACCACGCTGACGAAGATCGTGGCCGGCCTCTACGCGCCGGACCAGGGCCGCGTCCTGTGGGACGGCGTCGACGCGCGCACGTACGGCGGTCGGAGCCTGCGCCGCCTCGTCTCGGTCATCTTCCAGGACTTCGTCGAGTACGCGTTCAGCGCCGCGGACAACGTCGCGATCGGCCGGCCCGACGAGCCGGTGGACCTCGACCGCGTCCGCGAGGCCGCCCGGGCGGCGGGCGTCGACCACGCGCTCGCGCGGCTGCCGCAGGGCTACGAGACGCCGCTGTCGCGCGAGTTCCCCGGGGGCACCGACCTGTCGGGCGGGCAGTGGCAGCGCGTGGCCCTCGCGCGCGCCTTCTACCGCGACGCCCCGCTCGTCGTGCTCGACGAGCCGACGGCGGCGATGGACGCGCGTGCCGAGCACGACCTCTTCGCGTCGCTGCGCACCGTGCTCGCCGGGCGGAGCGCGCTCGTGGTCTCGCACCGGTTCTCGACCGTGCGCTCGGCCGACCGCATCTACGTCCTCGAGGACGGGCGCGTGGTCGAGGAGGGCACCCACGACGAGCTCATGGCGCTCGGCGGCCGGTACGCCGAGCTGTTCCGCCTCCAGGCGGCGGCCTACCTGCCACAGGCCCAGGAGGTGCCGCGGGGCTAGGGCCGCGTCGCCGCGCGCCGCGACCGGGGCTGGGGCTCCTCGCCCGCGGCCACCCGCGCGACGGCGTCGCGCAGCTCGGTGGCGACCCGCGGCGAGAACGGCGGCCCCCACGGGACGTCGGCCCGCAGCACGGGCACGCGCGAGACGATCGCCGCGGTCTCGCTCAGCTGGCGGGTGAGGACCGCGGGCTCCTGCCAGCCGAGCAGGCGCGGGAAGCTGAGCAGGTCGAACAGCGCCTGCTTCGGGTCGATCCGCGCGATGCGGACGTGGCGGCGCCGGCGGTCCGGGAACGGCACGACGAGCGCGCGCAGCGGGAGCCGGTCCGGCACGTCCCCGGCGGGCGTGAGCACCTGCCGCAGGTCGGCGCTCACGCGGCGCTCCGGCGTCGCCCCCGCGCCGTCGGCGAAGAGGTCGACGAGCGTGTCCGCGCCCTTGCGCAGCCGCAGCCCGGTGGCGCCGGCGCGCACGTGCGGGGCCTCGTCACAAGTCGGGTCGAGGTCGACCCTCAGCACGTCGTCGGTGACGAGCGCGGCGCCGTCGGCGCACATGAGCGTGGCCATCGTCGACTTGCCGCCGCCCGAGGGCGCGGTGAACGCGATCGCGCCGCCGTCGACGGCGACCGCGCTGCCGTGCAGCACCGCGTGGCCCCGGCGCACGAGCAGGTAGGCGAGCACGGCGCCCGTGGTGAGCACCGTGGCGATGCCCGGGTCGGCGTCGGCCACCGGGTGCACGACGACCTCGTCCAGGCCCGCCGAGATCTCCGCGTCGCAGGCGCCGTAGAAGCGCAGCAGGTGCGACCCGTCGGGCCGCACGACGGCGACGTAGCCGTGGGTGCGCGAGCCGCTGTCGAGCGCGACGACGCCGTCGAACGGCCGCTGCTGCTCGCGCCGGGTGCGCGGGGCGCCCCAGCGGACGACGACGTCGGCGTCGGCCACGTCGGCGCGGGGCCGGGCCTGCTGGAGCGGGATCTCGGAGGCGACGACGAGGCCGTACAGGCGCTGCACGTCGAGCGCGGAGGCCTCGGCCGCGGCCTCCCGGGCGAGCACCGTCATACGGCAGCCTGCGGGGCGACGGAGGCGACCGGGGGACGCGCGACGGGCGCGAGGCCGCGGTAGTCCGCGGCGTCGGGGTCGAGGGTGGCGCCGTCGAGCTCGAGCCAGGCGTGGGCGGCCACGACGCCGCCGGACTTGGCCACGCCCACGCGGAGGGCGGGCGTGCGGTGGCGCAGCAGCGTGGCGAGCACGAGGGACCGGCGCAGGCAGGTGGCGCGGAACGGGCGGCGGCGGAGCAGCCGCAGCGCGAGGTCGCAGCGCTCGCGGTCGGCCTCGCTCAGCTCGGCCCAGGCGTCGCGGTCGGCGGCGACGTCGTCGAGGACGAGGCACGCGCCCGCGAGCCGCGCGGCGGTGCGCAGCGGGAGGAGCCGGATCGCCGGCTCGACGAGGGCCGCGGTGCACGCGACGCGGCCGAGGAGCGCCCAGCGGCGGGGGCCGAGGGCCAGCACGCGCGTGACGGGGGCCACGGGGGTGTCCTTCCGGGTGCGACGGGCGGAGGAGCGGTCGTCGGTGACGAGCCTCCCGGGTGGGGCGGGCGACACCGCCCGCCCCACCCGGTCACGCGTCAGGAGACGCCGTGGTTCGGCTTGCCGCCACCGTGGCCGTTGCCGCGGCCGCCGCCGCGGCTGTTGCCGCGCCCGTTGTTGCGGCCACCGAGCGTCAGCTCGGAGACGGAACCGACCTCGGTGATCGTCGGCTTCTCGTAACCCATGTGTTCGCTCCCTTCCCGGAAAGACGACGCTCACATGGCGTCGTACGGGGATCATAGGGGTCCGAAGGGGTAAAACCGGACACCTCCGGTGATATTTCACCCGCTCGGACCATTCACCCGTACGGAGCAGGGCCCGGAGGCCCCCGGACACGCTCCCCCGCGCCCGTCAGCGCTGCCGGGCGACCGCGGCGAGGTACTCCCGACGCGCCGCGTCGTCGCCGTCGGGCACGTGCAGCGGATTCTCCTCCACGGGGCGCCCCAGCGACCGGAGCGCAGGACCGACGGCCTCGGCCACGAGCGCGCCCAGGCTGCCCGCCGTGCCCACCTGGATGCACCGGTACCGCGAGCGCCCGGTCCGTCCGGTCGCCGCGGGCCGCGGCACCTCGTCCCGGGCGTCGATCGCGCGCAGCGCGGCCCGCCACACGGCCCCGCGCCGGTCGGCCCACGGGACCTGCGGGAGCGGGCCGAGGACGGCGTCGGCCCGGTCGGTCACGGCGCGCACCAGGAGCCCGAGCCGCGCGTCCGCGGCGCGGCGCGCCACCTCGGCCGGGTCCCCCGCGGCGCGCAGGCCGTGCGCGACGTCGGCGAGCCACAACAGGCGGTACGCGCCCGAGTGCGTCGCGTGGTAGGCGAGGTGCAGGAACGTGTCGACCGGGTCGAGCGCGGGCAGCCGGACCGAGCCGACGTCCACCCGGCGCCGCCGCGCGAGCAGCTCCGTCACGTCCCAGCGCAGCCGGCGCCGCAGGGCCGCCCCGTTGACGGGGTGCCAGTGCAGGTCCAGCAGCGTGCCGTGCGGCAGCACGAAGCTGAGCTCGGCGCGCATCTGACGCCGCACGAGGCCCCAGTTGAGGTCGAGCTGTTCCGCCCCCAGGTCGAGCAGGAGGTCGATCGCGTCGGCGAACCGGGCCGGGTGCACGACGACGTCGAGGTCGTAGTACCCGCGCATGTCCGGCGCGGGCCAGATGGTCGCGGCGGCGACCGGGCCCTTGACGACCACCCAGGGCACGTCCGCGCCGTCGAGCGCCGCGGCGAGCGGGCCGAGGTCGGCGAGCGTGCTCAGGTGCCGCAGCACCTGCTCGGTGCGCTCGTCCGCGAGCGCGGCGGCGAGGTCGGGTGCGACGCCGTCCACACCGGCGAGGTGCCGGGCGAGCGCGGGCGTCACGCGGTGCGCGTCCGCGACGTCGAGCACGTCGTCGGCCGGCAGGTCCACGATGCGCGCGACGCGCTCGAGGCTCGCGGGGTCCGCGGCCGGCTCCGCCCCCGCGACGGCGTCGACGAGCACGTCCACGACGGGGTGCCGCGGCCGCCCCGCGGCGACCGGGTGATTTCCACGGCTGGCGGGGTGGATTGCCCGCTTCATCCCGCTACGATCGGCCGACATGAGGCTCCGCGCTGACGACGTGACCTGGCAGGAGATCGACGGCGAGCTCGTCATCCTGGACCTGGCGCGCTCGACCTACCTGACGACGAACGCGACCGGGGCCTTCCTCGCGAAGCGGCTCGTCGACGAGACCACCGCCGACGACCTCGCCGCGGCGCTGGCCGAGCACTACGGCATCGACCAGGCGGACGCCGTCGCCGACGTCGAGGCGTTCCTCGCCGAGCTGACCCGCCTCGAGCTGCTGGCCTGACGCGCTCACCGCTGCCCCGCCCCCACCGGCGCGAGGTAGCCACGGGTCCACGACCGGTCGGCCCACAGCGGCCCCCACACGGGCTCGCCGCCGCGGCGCACCCGCTCCCCCAGAGCGCGCAGGGCGACGCCGGCCCGCAGCAGCGCGACGCCCGCCCTCGCCTTCCACGCGGGCCAGCGCTTGCGCGCGAGGGTGGCCTTGCCGGTCATGAGGAGGCGCACCTTGTGCGCCTTGCGCGACGACGACGCCCCGACCGCGTGCACCGCGACCGCGTCCGGCGTGATCGACGGGTGCAGGCCCGCCTCGGCCGCGCGCAGCGACAGGTCGGCGTCCTCGCCGTACATGAAGTAGTCGGTGTCGAAACCGCCGAGCCGGTCCCACGTCTCGCGCGTCGTCAGCAGGAGGCACCCCGTCACGACGTCGACCCGCCGGTAGGTGTCGCGCTGCCAGCGCCCGAGCGACTCCGGGTCCAGCAGGCGCGAGCCCTTGAACGCCGTCGACAGCCCCGTGGCGAAGCAGAACCAGCTCCACAGCGTCGGCGCACCCCAGCAGCTGCTCGGGTCGAGCGTGCCGTCGGGGCGCACCGTGCGGCCGCCCATGATCCCCGCGCCCGGGTCGGCGTCGAGCGCCCGCACGAGCGCGTCCACCGCGCCCGGCCGCACGACGGCGTCGGGGTTGAGCAGCAGCACCCGGCGGCCGGTGGCGAGCTCGGCACCGCGGTTGCACCCCCGCGCGAAGCCGATGTTCTCGTCCCACAGGTCCAGGACGACGCGGTCGGACCAGCGCGCCAGGACCTCGCGCGTGGCGGCGTCGGACGCGCTGTCGACGACGACGACCTCGGTGCTCACCTCGGGCGCCGCGTCGACGAGCAGCGCCCGCAGGCAGCGCTCCACCCACTCCGCGCCGTTGTGCGTGACGATCACGACGGAGACCTCGGGGCTCATCGCGGCTCCGCCCCCGACCGCCACCCGACGACGCGGGCCGGTACGCCCACGGCGATCGCATCCGGCGGCAGGTCCCGGGTCACCACGGACCCCGCGCCGACGACCGCCCCGGAGCCGATCGTCACGCCCGGAAGCACGACGACGCGCGCACCGAGCCACACGTCGTCGCCGATGACCACGTCCGCCTCGATCTTCGGCTGCTCCATGACCGGGATCCCGGCCGCGGTGGCGTAGTTGCTCGCGGTGATGAACACCTCGGGCGCGAGGAGGACCTTGTCGCCGAGCGTGATCGTCCCGGTGGAGTCCCCGGCCCACAGGTAGCAGCGCTCGCCCACGTGCACGCCGCTGCCGATGACGATCCGCTCGCCGTTGCGCAGGCTCGCGGTGGGCGACATGCGCAGGCCCGGCCCGGCCCGCAGGTGCCGCCGCGGCTCGACGTGCGCGTACGCGTAGAACCGGGCGACCTTGAGCAGGTGCGCCAGGAGCCGCGGGTGCAGCATGCGCGCGAGCTCGCGCGCGGCGCCGGCGCGGGGCATCAGGCCGCCACCCGCGTCGTCGCGTCGGCGTACCAGCCGTCGTCCCGCCGCGCCCGGCGCCGGGCCGCCACCGCCCGGGCCGCGAGCGTCACGGCGACGAACGCGAGCGCGTCGAGCACCCCCACCCGCCGGGCGCGCACGAGCCGCAGCAGCGCGCCGAGGCCGTTGCGGCCCTCGTCGCGCCCGCCGAGCGCGCGGTCGAGGTCGCGGTTGCCGTTGACGATCCGGGCCCGGCGGGCCACGAGCGCCGCGACGCTGCGCGACGCGTGCACCGTGAACGGCTCGGGCACCACGACGCGCTCGGCGGGGGCGAAGCTGCGCCGCACCCACCCGTCGTCGTTCGTCACGTCCGGCAGGACGCCCACCCGGTCGCGCGCCGCACGGTTGAGCGCGAACACGCCCGAGCCGACCATCGACGACGCCACGTAGGGCAGCGCGGTCCAGGCGCGGTAGTAGCGGCGCACCGGCCAGGACGCGCCGGAGGTGTCCACGCGCATGGTCGGCGCCGCGACCACGGGGTCGTCGGTGTCGAGCGCGCGGGCGAGCGCCCGGAGCGTGGCGGTCGGGAGCTGCACGTCGGCGTCGAGCACGACGACCGCGCCGTCGGCGCGCGCCATGCCCGCGCGCACCGCGGCGATCTTCGACGGCTCGGGCAGGTCGAGCGTCTCCACCTCGTGCCCCGCCTCGGCCGCCGCGGCGCGGGCCACCTCGAGCGTGCGGTCGCTCGTCCCGTTCGCGACGACGACGACGCGCACCTCCTCGGGGCGCGCGCCGTCGAGCAGCGTGCGCAGGCAGCGCCCGATCACGGCCTCCTCGTCATGGGCCGGCACGACGACGGTGGTCATGCGTCCTCGCGCCCCTCCTTGGCCGCCTCGCGCGCGGGCTCCGGCGCGGGCGGCTCGTTCGGGATCACCTCGCCGGGCACGGCGAACGCGCCCGCGGCGAGCGCGGCGGCCGCGGCCGCCTTGGCCAGGCCGGACGTCGCGGACCGCGGCGCGGGCTCGGCGGCGGGGCCGACGACGGCGGGGCGGCGCCGGGCGAGGATCCGGTCGGCGATGCGCAGCCCGAGCGCGATCGCCGTGAGCGTGACGTTCGCGTACCCGCCGCGCGGGAACGTGCTCGTCGACGCGACGAAGAGGTTCGGCACGCCGTGCACCGCGCCGTCGGGGTCGACGACGCCCTCGCGCGGCGTCGCGCTCATCCGCGTCGTGCCCATGAAGTGGTGCGACGAGGAGGACTCGACCACCGGCCCGCCGTCGGCGCGCGCCGGCTCGTACGTGCCCCACCCGGCGCGGGCGAGCGCCTCCCGGTACACCTCCTGCGCGCGGACCACGGCCTCGGCGTCCTCCTCGCGCCAGCGCCAGTGCACCTCGATGCGGCGCAGGCCGAGGCGGTCCCGCGCGTCCGACAGCGTGATGCGGTTGTCGGGGTGCGGGGCCTGCTCGGCCTGGTGGATGACCTCGATCCGCGTGAACCGGCTCGGGTCGCCCGCGGACCAGCCGCCGCGGCCCAGGCTCGCCCGCGGGTGCCGCTGCGAGCGCACGAGCCGCACCGCGACCCCGTCGAGCCCGATGATCGCCCGGGCGAGCGTGCGGGGCCGCGGCCGCTGGTGCCGGATGACGGCCTCGCGGATCTCGAGCGCCGCGGACACGGCCTGCTGCTGCCGCGGGGTGAGCGGGCGCGCGGTCACGTGCTCCTCGGTGCGCGGGAAGAGCAGCATGCTCAGCGCGGGCAGGCCCGAGCGCAGCGTGTCGTCGGTGAGCGCGAGGTGGCCCATGACGGGCACGCCGCGCACGAGCCGCATGTCGTACGGCACCCGCAGCGCCACGTCGCCCGGCCTCGCGGGCCGGATGAACCCGCCGGCGAGGAGGGGGTGGTCCATGAAGCAGCGACCGAGCTGGTCGTAGGCGTTGCCGAGGCCGCCGGTGTGCACGGCGTCGGACGACAGGAGCAGCTGCGTCGTGGCCATGGCGCCCGCCGCGACGACGACCGTCCGCGCGGTCACGACCAGCTCGCGGCCCGGGGCGGACACCGCGCGCACGCCCGTCGCGCGCGTCCCGGCCGGGTCGGTGAGGACCTCCGCCGCGGTGGCGTGGTGGTAGCACCGCACCGCAGAGGCCTGCAGGCTCGGTGCGGCGCGCTCGGCGAGGGCGCCGCCGTTGGCGAACAGGAACGCCGCGCTGCGCACGACGCCGTCGTCGAGCAGGTGCTCGCGCTCGGCCTCCGTCGTCCACGGCGCGAGGTCGAACGGCCCCGGCGGGAGCCCGAGCCACGCGCACGCGCGGTCGAGGTAGCGCGCCAGCTCGTCCGGGGCGACCGGCCACGCGCTCGCCCGGCCCGGCCACTCCTCGAGCTCGGCGCCGGACAGCGGCATCATCCGCACGCCCCGCTCGGTGACGCCGGTGCGCACCTGCCACGCGTGGGCGTTGCCGCCGATGCGCCGCGTGTGGCCGAGGCGCCGCACGGTGCCGAACTCGATGGCCGCGGGCTCGCCGAGCTCGTCCGCGGCCGGGTCGTGCTCCGGCCCGCCCGAGTCGAGGAGCACGACGTCGACGCCTCCGGCGGCCAGCGCCTCGGCGACGGCGAGCCCGACGGGTCCCGCGCCCACCACGCACACCTCGGCGGCGAGCTCGGTCCCGGGGGCGAGGCGGCGGGCGTCGACGATCATGTCAGGGTCACCTCCTGGGGCTCGCGCGCACCCGCGGGCGCCGCGAGCGCGGCCTGCGCCGCACGCAGCTCGTCGACGAGGCGCCCCGGGGGCAGCTCGACGTCGTCGTAGGTCAGGACCGCGTCCTTGGGCACGTCGCGCAGGAGGCGGCACCCCTCGGCGACGCCCACCGGGAGCAGGCGGTCGCGCGCGGTGACGTCCGCGCGCTCGGCCTGCCCGTAGTAGTGGTAGCCGCCGAGGCCGTCGAGCACGGTGCCCGCGGCGAGGTCAGTCTTCGCCGTCGTGATCACCTCGACCGTGGGGGCGCCGAGCGGCCGGATGGTCGCCTCGCCGAGGAGCGCGGCCCGGGCCACGGTGTTCGGCACCTCGAAGTGGCACAGGTGGTACGGCGTGTAGAAGGAGTAGAGCGGCCCCTCGCCCAGCTTGTAGAGGTTGAGGTAGTGCCGCTGCTTGGGGTCGTCGTGCGTGGCGAACACGTACACGCCGGGCCCGGGCTGCGCGCCCACGACGTAGTCGACGACCCCGCCGAGCGCGCGCAGCTCGTCGACGTCGTAGTGCGCGGTGAGCGTGTCGATGTGCTCGTGGTGGTCGCGGCCGAGCATGCCGCGCCGGTGCACGGTCATGCCCGTGGCGTTCGCGACGGTGGCCTGCTCGATCGAGATCTTCGTGCCGTCGGCAAAGCTCGTGACCATGTGCGGGTCCTGGCCCCAGCGCGCGGCGAAGGCGGCCTGCGTCGTCGGGGTCCGGTACGGGTCCTGCAGGCCCTTGATGTTGCCCGCGACGAGCGGCGTGAGCCCGATGCCGCGGACGAACCGGACGAGGTTCATCTGCACGCCGGGCTGGTCGCCGTCGCAGCCGGTGTAGACGACGCCGGCGGCGTCGGCCCGGCGCGCGAGCTCGGGCCCGACCGTGGCGTCCACCTCGGCGTTCATGAGCACGAGGTGCTTGCCGTGCGCGAAGCAGTCGAGCGCGAGGCGGGCGCCGAACTCGACGGCCCCCGTCACGTCGACGACGACGTCCACGCCGTCGGCCGCGGCGATCGCGGCCGCGTCGGGCGTGACCACGGGGGTCCCCGCGGCGATCGCGCGCGCCACGCCCCGCGCGTCGTCCGCGTGCACGACGCCGTCGACGCCGGCCTCGGCGTAGGCGCGCACGCCCTGCTCGGGCCGGCGCGCGGCGACCGCGACGACCTCCATGCCGGGCACGGAGTTGACGATCTGGTTCACCAGGCCGCGGCCCATGAACCCGGCGCCCGCGAGGGCCACGCGCACGGGACGCCCCTGCGCGGCGCGCTCGGCCAGGAGGCGGTCGACGATGATCATCGGCCCGCCCCCGCCCGGTCCTCGGCGGCGTCGGCGGTCGCCTCGCCGACCAGCGGCCAGCTCGCGTCCTTCTCGGAGATGACGCTCACCGGCAGCGGCCAGGCGATGCCGAAGGCCGGGTCGTCGTACCGGAAGCCCTGCTCCCCGCCCGGCGCGTACCGCCCGCTGACCTGGTAGGACACCTCGGTGTCGTCGACGAGCGTCTGGTAGCCGTGGGCGACGTACGGCGGGATCCACAGGGCGCGGCGGTTCGCGGCGGTGAGCTCGACCATGACGTGCCTGCCGTAGGTCGGCGAGTCCGGGCGCACGTCCACCGCGACGTCGACGATCGCGCCTGCGGTGCAGCGCACGAGCTTGCCCTCGGCGTGCGGGGGCACCTGCCGGTGCAGGCCGCGCAGCGTGCCCGCGCGGTGGTTGAACGACAGGTTGCACTGCGCCACGCCCGGGTCGATGCCGTGCGCCGCGAACTCCTCGGCGTCGAACGTCCGCGCGAACAGGCCGCGGTCGTCCATGAACGGCTCGAGGTCGACGATCCACGCCCCGTCGACGGCGGTGGGGGTGTACCTCACGGCGCCACCGTCCAGAAGAGCTTCTCGTCCACCTGGCCGGTGCGGATGAGGTACTCGATCTGCTTGAGCCGGGTGTGCCCGCGGCCGGTGAAGGTGGCGGGGTCGAGGTCGATCCGCTCGAAGACCTCGCGCAGCTGGGCGGCGCCGCGCTTGGCGTCCCAGTCGCACTCGTAGCCCGGCAGGACCTCGCGGATCCTGTCGAACCGCACCCGGTAGCTGCGGTTGTCCGCGCTCGGCGGGCCGAACGTGACCTCGCAGCCGGGGAACTCGGCGGCGACGATCTCGGCGATCTCGCGCACCGTGTAGTTGTTGTCCTCGCTGCCGACGTTGAAGACCTGGCCGTGCACGCGCTCGCGCGGGGCGGCGAGCGTCATCCGGATCGCCTTGGCGATGTCGAGGCCGTGCACGAGCGGGCGCCAGGGCGTCCCGTCGCTCGTCATCGCGATCCGCCGCTCGGTCCAGGCGAGGCCGGCGAGGTTGTTGAGCACGATGTCGAACCGCATGCGGGGCGAGGCTCCGAACGCGGTGGCGTTGCGCAGGAACGTCGGCGAGAAGTCGTCGTCGGCGAGCGCGGAGACGTCGCGCTCGACGAGGGCCTTGCACTCCGCGTAGGCGGTCTGCGGGGAGACCGGGCTCGACTCGTCGACGGTCCCGTCGGCGACGCCGTAGACGGAGCACGAGGACATGTAGACGAACCGCCGGACGCCGGCCTCCTTGGCGACCTGCGCCAGGCGGACGGACCCCTTGTGGTTGATCTCGTACGTGACGTCCCCGATGAGGTCGCCGATCGGGTCGTTGCTCAGCTCGGCCATGTGCACGACGGCGTCGACCCCGGCCAGGTGCTCGGGCGTCAGGTGCCGCACGTCGAGCGCGAGCGTCTCCGGCGTGCGAGGGGAGCCGTGGTACAGCCACCCGTACTTGTAGTAGCCGGTGTCGACGCCGAGGACGTCGTGGCCGTCCGCGAGCAGCAGCGGGGCCAGCAGGCTGCCGAGGTACCCCTCGGTGCCGGTGACGAGAACGCGCACGGTCAGTCCTCCCAGATCTTCCAGGGAGCCTGGCCGGCGTCCCACAGCTTGTTGAGCTCGGTCCAGTCGCGGAACGTGTCCATGCCCATCCAGAACCCGTTGTGCTCGAACACGCTCAGCTGGCGGTCGCGCGCGAGCTGCTGGAGCGGGATGGCCTCGAGCATCACGCCGGGATCGTCGGGGATGTACTTCTCGACGAACTCGCGCTCGAAGAGGAAGAAGCCGCCGTTGACCCAGCCCTCGGCGAGCGTGGGCTTCTCGTTGAACTCCACGACCGTGGACCCCTGCACGTGCATCTCGCCGTAGCGGCTCGAGGGGTGCACGCCGGTGAGCGTGCCGATGAGGCCCTCGCGCTCGTGGTGCGCGAGGAGCGAGGTGAGGTCGACGGCGCCGATCCCGTCGCCGTAGGTCAGCGCGAACCGGGGCTGGTCGAGGTGGTGCGCCACGCGCGCGACCCGCGCGCCGGTGCCCGTGGTGAGGCCCGTCTCGACGAACGTGACCTCCCAGTCCTCGTCGCCCACGGAGTTGTGGAAGCGGGTCTCGTGGTCGCCCGCCAGGTGCACCGTGAAGTCGGAGGTGATGTAGCGGTAGTCGAGGAAGTAGTGCTTGATGAGCTCGGACTTGTAGCCGAGGGCGAGGACGAAGCGGCGGAAGCCGTGGGCCGCGTACGTCTTCATGATGTGCCAGAGGATCGGGCGTCCGCCGATGTCGACGAGCGGCTTGGGCAGGCGCTCGCTCGCCTCACGGAGCCGCGTCCCCATCCCTCCGCAGAGGATGACCACCGGGATGTCCCGCGCGTCAGGGTTCATGTCGCTCCTCACCGCCGCGGGTGTGCGGCGCTGGTCGGGACCGCCACGATAAGCGGACGAGGCTACGAAATGGGGCAGATCGTGTGAACTTTACCCGCTTGGCCCCGTCCAAATCAGCCCGGATGGGGCAGTATGGCGACCTGGCCCGCCGACGCGCCCGATCCCGACCCCCCACAGACCGGACGGAGAACATGGACATCTGGACCGTTCTCAAGGCCTGCCTCCGGCGGTGGTACGTCTTCCTCCCGGCGCTGCTCCTGGCCTCCTGGTTCTCCTGGTCGCAGGTGCAGTCGATCCCGCCGACCTACCTCGCCACCAGCTCCGCGACCGTCGCCGGCCCCGCGCTCGTCCCGGGCGGCGCCCCGGGCGAGATCGTCGAGGTGAACCCGTTCGAGCGGCTCGGCGGCTCCCTCACGGCGACCGGCTCGGTGATGGTGTCGGTGATGAACTCCGCGCCCCGACGCGAGGCGTACGTCGAGGAGGGCGTGACCGCCGCCTACGAGGTCGACCAGGACGACGCGGTCATCTACTTCGACGTGACGGGCGACGACCCCGACGAGGTGCTCGCGAGCGCCGCGCGCCTGCCCGAGCTGCTCGACATCGAGCTCGCCCGCCTGCAGGGCCGCGCCGTGGAGGCGCCGGAGAGCCGCATCCGCGCGGTGACCCTCACGGTCCCGACGAGCGCGGACGAGGACACCGTCGCCGGCATCCGGCTCCTCGCGGTGCTGCTCGCGCTCGGCCTCGTCCTCGCCGTCGCCCTCGCCCTCGTCGCGGACGCCCTCGCCCAGCAGCTCGCCCGGCGCCGCGCCGAGACCGACGCCCCGGCGGGCGCCGCCGAGGCGGTCAACCGCACGCTGCGGACCCTCGCCCTGCGCCCGCGTCGCGCTGCCGACGACGACGCCTCCCTGCTGTTCGACCTCGGTGACGAGCCCGGCCCCGACGACGCCGGGCGGCGCCCGAACGCGGCGGCGCTCGACCCCGCGGCGTTCGGCGCGGCGGTCGGCGCCGCGGTGGGCGCCTCCGTCGACGACCACGAGGGACGCCACACGGGGGCCGGCCACCTGCCCGACCCGGCCGAGCCGCTGAGCCCGGCGGGCACGGCGCGGGGCCGCGTCCGCGGTGACTGAGCGGGCCACGACGGCGGCGGTGACCGAGCGGACCCCGGCCACCGCCGCCGAGCGCTCGGCGCTCGCCGCGCTCGGCGCGCCGGTCCGCGCGTTCCTGCAGGACCCGCTGGCGGTCGTCTACCTGTTCGTCGTCGCGGCGTTCCTCATCCCGGGGCGGATGATCGTCGCCCCGCTCGGCGCGCTGGGCAGCCCCGCGACGATCCTGGCCGTCGGCGCGGCGGCCCTCTACGTCGTCGGCCGGCTGGTCGGCGGGCACCTGGCCACGGGTCTGCAGCCCATGCGCACGGCCACGCTCGTACTGGGCTTCGTCCTCCTGGTCTCCTACGCCGTCGGGCGCACGCGCTCGCTGACCCTGGCCGAGTCCAACGGCAGCGACCGCACGCTCATCCACGTCGCCGGCCTCGTCGGGCTCGCCCTGCTGACCATGGACGCCGTGCGCACGCGGGAGCACCTCGACCGCCTGCTGCGGCTGGTCGTGTGGTGCGCGTCGGCGTTCGCGCTCATGGGCATCGTGCAGTGGACGGTCGGGCTGAGCCCCGAGTCCTACGTCCAGGTGCCCGGCCTCACGCTCCAGGCGGTCGACATCAACGTGCAACGGTCGCTCTTCACGCGCGTGCAGAGCACCGCGCTGCACCCGATCGAGTTCGGCGTCGTCCTCGCGGCGTCGCTGCCGCTCGCGCTGCACTACGCGCTCATGGGCCGGGCCGACGGGCGGCCGCTGACGCGGTGGCGCTGGGTCCCCGTCGTGCTCGTCCTCACGGCGATCCCGCTGTCGGTGTCGCGCGCGTCGGTGCTCGGCGTCGTCGTCGGCGGCCTGACCGCGTGGGTGGCGTGGTCGTGGCGCGTGCGGTTCAACGCGATCGTGGCCGGGATCCTCATGGGCGTGGCGATGCGCGCCGCGTTCCCGGGCGTGCTCGGCACGCTGCTGTCGTCGTTCCTGTGGGCCGGCGAGGACCCGAGCATCGAGGGCCGCACGAACGACTACCCGCGCGCCATGGCGTACATCCTCGAGCGGCCGTGGCTCGGCCGGGGGCTCGGGACGTTCACGCCCGAGCAGTACTTCTTCCTCGACAACGAGTACCTCAACCTGCTGCTCACGGCGGGGCTCGTCGGGGCGGCCACGCTCGTCGCGTTCTTCCTCGTGGCGATGGGCCTCGGCCGCGGCGTCTACCACCACGCGGCCTCGCCCGTGTCGCGCTCGCTCGGCCAGGCGCTCACCGCGTGCACCGCCGTCACCGCCGTCACGTGGTTCACGTACGACGGGTTCGCGTTCCGGCTCAACGCCGGGCTCGCGTTCGTCCTCGTCGGCGCGACGGCCGCGCTGTGGCGCCTCGAGGTCGGGCGCTTCCGCTGGGGCCGCGACCTCAACCGCACCCGGCCCGTCCAGTTCGTCGAGGCGCCCGACGTGCGCACGTGGGGCGAGGTTCCCGCGCCGCGGGACGACGGATGAGGGTCACGGACCGGGGCGTCGCGCTCGCGGCGGTCGCGCTGGCGGTCGCGCTCGCCGCGACGGTCGGCGTCGGGCTGCTGCTCGGCCGCGGCGGGGACGGCGGCCCGGGGGCCGCGGCGTGCGACCCCGCCGACCTCACGTGCGTGCCCGCCGGGCGCGGCACCCCGCCCGGCCCGAAGGCGAGCCTGCCGCCGACAGCCACGCCCGCCGAGCCCGCCACGCCCGACCCGCCCGCGACGCCCGAGGCACCCCCGCCGCCACGGGGGAACCTCGGCCCGGTCGCCGGCCCGGACACCACGGGCGTGACGCCCGGCCGGAGCCTGTCCCCGCACGGCGGCGGCGAGCTGTCGGACGACGGCCTCGTCCTCGAGGGCGTGCACGTCACCGGGGACCTCGTGCTGACCGGGCACGGGCAGAGGCTGCGCGACGTCCGCGTCGAGGGGAAGCTCTCGCTGCGGGGCACCGACATCGTGGTCGAGGACAGCGAGGTCGGCTCGCTCTCCGTCTCGGGCGGGACCGGGATCACCGTCCGCCGCGTCGAGGTCTTCGGCCTCGCGGGCGAGGACGGCATCCACGTGTCCTCCTCCCGCAGGCGCGTGCAGGACGTCCTCATCGAGGGCTGCTGGATCCACTCCCCCCAGGTGCTGCCGGGGAGCCACTACGACGGGATCCAGGTGCGCGGCGTGGACCGGCTCACGCTGCGCGGGAACACGTTCGACCTCGGGCCCTGGATCGACCGCTTCAACGCGGCCGTCTTCCTCGAGGACGCCAACGGGGGCAACGACGACGTGCTCGTCGAGGACAACTGGATCAACGGCGGCGGGTTCGCGGTGTACGTGTTCGGCACGAACGTGCGCCTGGTGGACAACCGGTTCGGCCCGGACGCGCGGTGGGGCCTGCTCTACCCGGACTCCGTGCCGTTCACGGCGTCGGGCAACGTCTGGGCCGACGACGGCTCGCCGGCCGACCTGGACTAGGCCGACCTGGACCAGCGCGCGGCGGCCCGGGCCGGCGCGGGCCTAGCGCAGGAAGGCCTCGTCGGGCGCCGCCTCGTGCGCGGCGGCGCGGGCGGCCAGGTCCGCCAGCCGCGCGCCGAGCGCGGGCCGCGGCTCGACCCCGACGGCCGCGAGGACGTCGCGCCAGCGGTGCGCCCAGTCGTGCCGGAGCAGCGACTGCGTGATCCCCGCGCGGCGGGCCCGGGCCAGGCGCGCCGGGTCGGCGTCGAGCTCGGCGACGACGTCGGCGACGTCCGGCGCGGGCGCCCCGATGGGCACGACGGCGTCGGGCCAGTCGAAGCACTCCGCGAAGTCCGGGGTGTCCGCCGCCGAGCCGAGCACGACCGCACCCGCGGCGAGGACCTCGAAGTACCTGTTCGTCAGGGACTCCTCGCCCCCGGTCCTGGCGACGCGGCTCGGCTCGTCGTTGTTGCGGTAGACGACGGCGTACCGGCTGCGCTGCAGCGTGGCGGCCAGCACCTCCCGGTGCTGGACGTGGTCGACGACGTCGAACGCGCCGCGCACCGTGTCGTAGTGGTAGTACAGGCCGCGCTCGCGCGCCGCGGCGCGCAGGGCCTCGTGCGTGACGGGCAGCCGACGCCCGTAGCTCACCACGTCGACGACCCGCTCCGGCGCCGGCACGGGCGGGGCGAAGCGCGCGGCGTCGACCGCGGTGTTGAGGTACGACGTCGGCACGCCCGTGATCGCCTCGACGTCGGCGATCGAGCCTCGGTTGAACAGGAAGACGTGGTCGAAGCCCCGCAGCTGGCGCAGGTAGTCGGCGACCGAGGGGAGCTGGGGGCGCCACAGCTCGACGATGAACGCGACCTTGACGGCCGAGCGCGCCAGCTGGGCCCGCACGTGCGGCAGCGCGCCGATCTCGTGCGGCGCGGCGAAGACGGCGAAGAAGAGCTCGGCGTCCGTCGCGGTGGTCTCGGTGACCATCGGCCGACGGCGCGGCCGTCCGAGGCGCCGTCGGGCGCGGTTGAGGCCGCCGTGCAGCGCGGCGCGGACCGGTGTCTGCGGGAGCCCGGGCGGGGCGAGGAGTCGGACGTCGTCGACCTCGGCCACGACGTCCTCGAACTCGAACTGCGATGCCAGCCAGACCTGGTGCGACGACGCGCGCAGCGACAGCACCACGGTGCGAGCGTCGGTCGCGCCAGCCGTCACGCTGCCTCCCGGTCGCCGGGCCGGCCGGCGGATGCGGATTCGGTACAACTCGTGCGCTGTCGGACATAGCGTAACCTCGGAGGCGGAGTTCCCACTCCGGCGGCAGGGTGAAAACGTCCACCGTGCGTGGCGGCCGAGGGGCCGCGGGAGCACCGTGGGACCGGGACGGACGGAAGGGGTCGGGTGGCACGAGGGAGCGCGAGCCGCGCGGTGCGGCGGTGGCTGCGGGGCCGGTTCGGGCTGTGGCCCCTGCACGAGGTCCGCACCAAGGCCCTGCGCTGGCCGGGCGCGCTCCGCGCCGCCTGGGTCGAACGCCGCGAGGTCGCCCGGCTGCGGGCCCTCGTCGGGCCGCGCCGCGCCCGCGTCGTCACGGTGATCCCCACGTGGAACCGGCCCGAGCTCCTCGCCCGGGCGGTGGAGAGCGCGCTCGCGCAGGACGTGGCGGACCACGCCGTCGTCGTCGTGCACGACGGGCCTGGCCTGCGCGGCGCGCCGGACGACCCGCGCGTCGTCGCCGTGGAGCTCTCCCGCCACGTCGGGCACTCCGGCCTCGTGCGCAACGTCGGCCTCGGCGTCGTCGACAGCGAGGTCGCCGCGTTCCTCGACGACGACAACACCTGGCGACGCGACCACCTCTCCCTCGCCCTCGCCGCGCTCGACGACGCCGACCTCGCCTACACCGCGCTCGAGCGCGTGCTCCCGGACGGCCGGGTCATGGACGTGCTGTCGGTGCCGTGGGACCGCGCGCTCATGCGCGAGCGCTCCTTCGTGGACACGAACGCGATCGTCGTGCGGCGCGGCCCGGGCGTGCGGTTCAGCCGCATCCGCCGTCGGCGCGGCGTGAAGCCCCCGGTGGACTGGGAGTTCGTGTGGCGCACGAGCCGCCGCCGCCGCGTGGTGCACGTGCCCGAGGCGACCGTCCGCTACACCGTCAACCCGGGCAGCTACTTCCACCGCTGGGACGCCCTCGACGACGCCGGGCCGCGCGCCGGCTCCCCCGCCGACACCCCGGCTGACGCCGCCCGCTGAGACGGTCCCCAGCGCCCGGTCGAGCCGCGCGGCCCGAGGCGGGCTCAGCGCCCGCGCACCGTCCGCAGCCGGCTCGGCGCGGGCCCGGCCAGGCGCCGGAAGACATCGACGTACGGGCCCTCCTGCGCGCTCCAGCGCAGGTGCTCCTCGATCCGCTTGCGGCCGAGCGCGCCCATCCGGCTGCGGCGCTCGGGGTCGTCGAGCAGCTCGGCGATCGCGCGCGCGAGCGCCGCGTCCTCCTCGGCGGGGCCGGCACCCGTGGGCACGGTGAGCGCGGCCTCGCCGGCCGAGCGCGCGTTCTCGACGAGGTCGAAGCCCACGACGGGCAGCTCGTACGCCATGTACTCGAGCGTCTTGTTCATCGTGGACTTGTCGTTGAACGGGTTCTTCGGGTCGGGCGTGACCCCGAGGTCCGCCGTCGACAGCCAGCGGCCGATCTCCGCCGGGCCGACCTTGCCCGTGAACGTCACGTACTCGTCCAGGCCGAGCCGGGTCGCCTGGGCCTTGAGGTCCTCCAGGCAGTCGCCGAAGCCGAGCAGGCCGAACTGCACGTCCGTGCGGCCCATCCGGTGCACGAGGTGGTCGACGGCGCTCAGCAGCCGGTCGACGCCGTCCTGCGGGCCCATGATCCCCAGGTAGCACACGAGGTGCTTCCGGCCGCGCCGCAAGGACGGGTCCGGCTCCTCGCGGCGCATCCGGTCGGGGTCCGGCGCGCTGCGCACGATCGTCGTGTGCTCGACCGGCACCCGGCCGCGCGTCACCGCGACCTCGCGGTAGGACTCGTTCGTCGAGATGACGTGGTCGGCGGTCGCGAACGTCGCGCGCTCGAGCGCGAGCAGCCCGGTGTGCAGCGGGCCGCGGCGGCCGAAGCGCGCCTCGAACACCTCGGGGTTGAGGTCGTGGTGGTCGAACACGAAGCGCTTGCGGCCGACGAGACGCCAGATCCGCCCGAGCAGCCAGTACGTGTCCGGCGGGTTGCACGCCTGGAGCACGTCGAAGCCCTCGTGGCGGGCCACGTGCACGGACAGCGCCGCGGTGCGCAGCCACGACCACGCGAACTCGACCACGTAGCCCAGCACGCCGCGCCGGGCCGGCGCCGGCCGGTACGTGTGGATGCGGACGCCGTCGAGCGTGCGGTGCGCCGGCTGGCCCTCGTCGCGCGGGCAGATGACCGAGACCTGGTGCCCGGCCGCGACGAGCGCCTGGCACTCGAGCCACACGCGCCGGTCGAGCGGCACGGAGAGGTTCTGCACCACGATGAGCACGCGCACGGGACGGGACCGTCCCTGCCGACCACGCTCTGCCACTGCGCTCCCTCTCCCCCGTCACCGGCGCGTCGCGCGCGCCTGCCCAGCCTAGGCGTCGGCCGCCAGGAGGGAGCCGTCGATCTCGCCGACGCCGGCGGCGCCCGCGAGGGCCATCGCGTGCGCCAGGTCGTCGCGCACGGCCGTGAGGCTTTCCACGACGCCCGCCTGGCCGCCCGTGGCGAGGCCCCACACGACCGGGCGGCCCAGCAGGACGGCGTCGGCCCCCAGCGCGAGCGCCACGAGCACGTCGACGCCCGAGCGCACCCCGCCGTCGACGAGGACCGTCCCGCGCGGCCCGGGACGCTCGCGCACCGCCCGGACGACCTCGGCGAGCGCGAGCGCGGTGGGCACGGCCCGGTCGAGCTGCCGCCCGCCGTGATTGGAGACGACGACGCCGGCCGCACCCGCGTCGAGGCAGGCCACGGCGTCGTCCCCGCGCAGCACGCCCTTGACGAGCACCGGCAGGCCCGAGAGGCCGGCGAGCCAGCCGATGGCGTCGAGCGTCGCCGTCGGGTCCTGCTCGGCCCCCGCGCGCCCCTCGCCCGGGTCGCCGGTCAGGTGCCGGGCGAGGTTGACGAGGAACGCCTCGTCGGGGATCGCGATGCGCTGCTTGCCCACGCGCCGCTTGATGCCCACGTACGGGGTGTCGCCGGTGAGGACGAGCGCGCGCGCCCCGGCGGCCGCCGCGCGCTCGACGAGCCGCGCCGTGAGGTCGCGGTTGCGCATGACGTAGACCTGGAACCACCAAGGGCCCGCCTCGGCCGCGATGTCCTCCAGCGGGGTCGACGCGCGCGTGGAGGCCACGTAGAGCGCGCCGGACTCGCGCGCGGCCGCCGCGACGGCGAGCTCGCCGTCCGGGTGCGCGAGGCCGAGGTAGCCCACGGGGGCGACGCCGACGGGGTGCGCGACCGGCGCGCCCAGCAGCGTCGTGCCGAGGTCGACGGTCCCGACGTCGCGCAGCACGCGCGGGCGCAGGCGGTAGCGCGCCCACGCGGCCGGCGCCTCGGCGAGCGCCTGCTCGTCCCCGGAGCCCGACGCGAAGAACTCGTGGGCGTCCGCCGCCAGGACGGCGGCGGCGTCGCGCTCGTGCTTCTCCAGCGCGGTCAGCGCCACGCCGTCACCTCCTGTCGTGCTGTCGTCCGTCCCGTCGTCGTGCCGTGCCGTCGGGCCGGGCGGTCAGTAGGCACCGGAGCCGACGACGACGGCACGGAAGGTCTTCCAGAGGATGAGCAGGTCCATGGCCAGCGACCAGTTGTCGACGTAGCGCAGGTCGAGGCGCACGGACTCCTCCCAGGACAGGTCCGCGCGGCCGCTGACCTGCCAGAGGCCCGTGAGGCCGGGGCGCACGTGGAGCCGGCGGTGCACGTGGTCGGCGTACGTGGCCACCTCGGACTCGAGCGGCGGGCGCGGGCCGACGAGCGACATGTCGCCCTTGACGACGTTCCACAGCTGCGGGAGCTCGTCGATCGAGTACCGGCGCAGGACGCGGCCGACCGGCGTGACCCGCGGGTCGCGGCGCATCTTGAACATCGGGCCGTCGCGGTCGGTCAGCGCGAGGTAGGACTCGCGCCGCGCGTCGGCGTCGATGTACATGCTGCGCAGCTTCCACAGCGTGAAGGTGCGGCCGTCGATGCCGACGCGGGTCTGCCGGTAGAAGGCCGGACCGGGCGAGGTCAGCCGCACCGCGACCGCCGCCGCGGCGATGACCGGGGCGGCGAGCAGGAGCAGCGCGGTGCCCAGCGTGCGGTCCACCGCCGCCTTCGCCCACCGCTGGCTGCGCGGGACGCCGGTCTGCACCTCGAGGAGGACGAGGCCCGCCGTCGGGCGCAGGTTGAGCCGCGGGCCGGTGACCTCGACGAGGTCCGGGGCGACGATGAGCTGCGCGCCCGCGCGGGAGAGCGCCCACGACATGCGGCGCAGGGCGTCGCCGCTGAGGTAGGAGCCCGCGACGACGACCGTCTCGATCGCGCGGTCCACGACCACCTGCGGGACGTCCGCGACCGCGCCGACCACGGGCACGCCCGGCACGGGCGGCTCGTCGTCGACGCTCGGCAGGCACACGCCGGCCACCTGGAAGCCGTGCGAGGGGTCGCGGACGAGGTCCCCGACCACCCGGCCGACGGCGTCGGGCCCGCCGACGACGAGGGTGCGCATCATGGCCACGCCGCGCGCGCGGTGCCGGTGGAGGAACCGGCGCTGCAGGTAGCGGCCGACGAGCGCGAGGAGCACGAGGAGCGGGATGCCGCCGAACACGACCAGGCGGGACACCTCGGCCTTGGTCGCGTAGCTGAGGGTCATGAGCGCCGTCGCGCCGACGAAGCCGGCCCGCAGGAGCGCCTGGACCTCGGTCGAGCCGTCGCCGAGCGTGCGGGCGTCGTACCCGCGGAACGCCGCGACGAGCAGGTTGAAGCCGACGATCGCGACCGCGATGCGACCCGCGGTCTCCAGGTCGGCCCCGTAGATGGGGACGACCATGACGAGCCCGACGGCGAGGACCGCCAGGGCGTCGAGCGCGACGGCCCGCCACTGGTAGCCGACGGAGACCTCGGCCCACCTCAGGGACCGCGCGACGCTGCTGTTGAAGGGCGTCTGCCGGACCTCGAACGGCTGCGCCGACGCCCAGGAGCGCCGAGGTCCGGCGCTCCTGCCACGGCGCTCGACGTCGCTGCGGACGTCGTGCTCAGCAGGTACTGTCACGCGCTTCAACCCCCGCATCAGAGTTCTGGCAGGAGTCGACGGTACGACGCGTCCATCTCGGGCGGAACCGGACGAACCGCGTTTAACCGACCAACACCGAAGATTTAACGCCGAGGCTACCCGGTATGCCGCAGATCCGACATACCGGTGATCCGAACGAGTGAGGATTTCACCCGGTCGACCCCGTCGTCCCGGGGCACCCCGCCGCGACCCCCGCCGCGTGCCGTGCTGCTCCTCCGTCGCACGGGACGGGGCGCGCCGCAGGCCGAGGTGCGCTCGGGCGGCGCACCCGGACCGGCCGGAGCGGACCGGCGTGGCCCCGGTCCGCGCGACTCAGCGGGCGTCGGGGCTGTGGAAGCGGCGCTGCGCCGCCTCGAGGCCCTGCAGCACGATCATCTCCACGGCGTCCGCCGCGGAGTCGATCAGCCAGGGCAACTCCTTGCGCTGGACGGACGAGAAGTCCTCCAGGACGTAGTCGGCCGGGTCCTGCCGCCCCGGCGGGCGGTCGATGCCGACGCGCACCCGCAGGTAGTCGCGGGTGCCGAGGGCGGCGCTGATGCTGCGCAGCCCGTTGTGGCCCCCCTCGCCGCCGCCCGCCTTGAGGCGCACCTGGCCGAAGGGGATGTCCAGCTCGTCGTGCACGACGACGAGCCGTTCGGCGGCCCCCCGGCCCCCGTGCATCGCGAGCACGGAGGCGACCGGGCCGCCGGAGACGTTCATGTAGCTCGTGGTGCGCACGAGCACCACGCGCGGGCCCGGGGCTCCCCCGGGCAGCGTGCCGAGCCGCACGTCGGCGACCTGGGCGCGCCCGCGGAAGCCGCGGAACGACGCACCGGTGCGCCGCGCGAGCTCGTCGACCACCATGTGGCCGACGTTGTGCCGGTTGCCGGCGTAGCGCGGGCCCGGGTTGCCCAGACCGACGACGACCCAGGGCGCGGGCGCCCCGTGCTGGTCGGCCACGCGCGCCACCTCCTCGTCCCCGTCGGCCGGCGCGCCGTCCGGGCGGGACCCGCCCGGACGGCGGCGCAGCAGCAGCTCGCGCAGGCCCGTGTCAGGCCTCCTCGGCCGCCTCGGCGGCCGGGGCCTCGGCCTCGGCGGCGGGCTCCTCGGTCTCGGCGGCGGCCTCGGCCTGCGGCAGCGACACCGAGAGGATGGCCTCCTCCGGGTCGTCGAGCAGGGTGACGCCCTCGGGCAGCTTCAGGTCCGCGCCGCGGATGACGGTGCCGGCCTCGAGGCCCTCGATCGAGACCTCGATGACCTCGGGCAGCGCCGTCGCCTCGGCCTGGACGTTGATGCCCTGCGCGGCCTCGACGAAGTGGATCGTGCCCGGGGCGGACTCGCCGACGACGTGCACCGGGACGGTGACCGCGATCTTCTCGCCCTTGCGCACCGCGAGCAGGTCGACGTGCTCGATGACGTTGCGGACCGGGTCGCGCTGGACGTCCTTGACGATCGCGAGGTGCTCCTTGCCGTCGAGCGTGATCGTCAGCAGGGCGTTGGTGTGCTTGAGGGCCAGCATCGTCTGGTGGCCGGGGAGCGCGATGTGCAGCGGGTCCGAGCCGTGGCCGTACAGGACGGCGGGGATCTGGTTCGCGCGGCGGATGCGGCGGGCGGCGCCCTTGCCGAACTCGGTCCGGGCGGCGGCTTCGAGCTTGAGCTCGGTCACGGTGACACTCTCCAGGTTCGTGGTGGTCGTCTGACGCCGGCGGACCGGCGCGGCCTCGACGCGGGACACCGGACGGGCGCGCGCCCACCACGGCCGCGTCGATCACGGGCGTCCTGGGGGTGGATGGTGCGCCACCGGCCGTCCGACGTCCCTCGCCGAGGCAACTCGGGACAGCCTACCGTTCGCGGCCGGGCACCGGGAAACCGCGGGCGTCCACCGACGCCCGCCGCCCGGCCGCGGGTCAGACCGCGCCGTCGAAGAGCGAGGTGACCGACCCGTCGTCGAACACCTCGCGGATCGCCCGCGCGATGAGCGCGGCGATCGAGAGCACGGTGAGCTGCTCGAACCGGCGCTCCTCCGGGATCGGCAGCGTGTCCGTCACGACGATCTCGCGCGCACCGCAGTCGGCGAGCCGCACCCGGGCGGGGTCGGACAGCACGCCGTGCGTCGCCGCCACGAGCACGTCGCGCGCGCCCGCGGCCAGCAGCACCCGCACCGCCTCGGCGATCGTGCCGCCGGTGTCGATGAGGTCGTCGACGAGGACGCACGTGCGGCCCTCGACCTCGCCGACCACGCGGTTGGCCACGGACCGGTTGGGCTTGGTGATGTCGCGGGTCTTGTGGATGAACGCCAGGGGCGCGTCGCCGAGCTTGGCGGCCCACTGCTCGGCCACGCGGATGCGGCCGGCGTCGGGCGAGACGACCGCGACGTTCGTCGCGTCCACCCGCGTGCGCACGTAGTCCACGAGGAGCGGCATCGCCCACAGGTGGTCGACCGGGCCGTCGAAGAAGCCCTGCGTCTGCGCGGCGTGCAGGTCCACGCTCATGAGGCGGTCGGCGCCCGCGGTCTTGAACAGGTCGGCCATGAGGCGGGCCGAGATCGGCTCGCGGCCGCGGTGCTTCTTGTCCTGGCGCGCGTAGCCGTAGAACGGGGCCACGACCGTGATGGTCTTGGCGGAGGCGCGCTTGAGCGCGTCCACCATGATCAGCTGCTCCATGATCGAGCGGTTGATCGGCATCGCGTGGCTCTGCAGCACGAACGCGTCGGCGCCGCGCACGCTCTCGCCGAACCGGACGTAGATCTCGCCGTTGGCGAAGTCGTACGCCGTGGTCGGGACCAGCTCGACCTGGAGCTCACGGGCCACGTCCTCCGCCAGCTCGGGGTGCGCCCGGCCGGAGATGAGGACCAGTCGCTTCTCGCCGTCGCGGGTGACGATGCCCGTCATCGGTCAGTGCCCTTCGGTGGTTCCTGCGGCCGGGCGGTCGCCCGGCACCTCCTCGGCCCCCGGCGCCGCCACGGCCCCGCCGAGCGCCGCCTCGGCGGCCTCGGCTCCCGGGGTGCCCGGACGACGCTGGAGGACCCAGCCCTCGATGTTGCGCTGGGGGGTCTGGCTCACGCCCAGCGCGCCCGGCGGCACGTCCCGCCGGATGACGGAGCCGGCGCCGGTGTAGGCGCCGTGGCCGATGGTCACGGGGGCGACGAGGACGTTGTTCGAGCCGACCCGCACGTGGTCGCCGATCGTCGAGCTCGCCTTCGTGACGCCGTCGTAGTTGGCGAAGATCGTGCCCGCCCCCACGTTGCTGTGCTCGCCGACGACGGCGTCGCCCACGTAGGACAGGTGCGGCACCTTCGAGTACGCGCCGATGCGCGCGTTCTTCGTCTCGACGTAGGCGCCGATCTTGCCGTCCGGCCCGAGGTCCGTGCCGGGGCGCAGGTAGGAGAAGGGTCCGACGACGGCGCCCGCGCCGATCCGCGACGAGGTCGCGTGGCTGCGGACCACCGTGGCGCCCGGCTCCACGACGACGTCGGTGAGCGTCGTGTCCGGGCCGATCGTCGCGCCCTCGCCGACGACCGTGCGGCCGAGGAGCTGCGTCCCGGGCAGCAGCGTCACGTCGCGCGCGAGCTCGACGTCCATGTCGAGCCACGTCGTCGCCGGGTCGACCACCGTGACGCCCTCGAGCATCCAATCGGTGACGAGCCGGCGGTTGAGCTCGGCACGCAGCTCGGCGAGCTGGGCGCGGTCGTTCACGCCGGCGACCTGCACCGGGTCGTCGACGAGCAGCGCGCGCACGGCGCCGCCCTCGGACCGGGCGATCGGGACGACGTCGGTCAGGTAGACCTCGCCCTGCGCGTTGCGGCGCCCGAGGCGGCCCAGCGCGCCGCGCAGCACGGCGGCGTCGAACACGTAGACCGAGGAGTTGACCTCGCGGATCTCCAGGTCGGCCGGGTCGGCGTCCTTGTGCTCGACGATGCGCGCCACCTGGCCGGTGCCCGGGTCGCGCACGATCCGGCCGTACCCGGTCGGGTCGTCGACGAGCGTGGTCAGGACCGTCACCGCGTTGCCGTCCGCGGCGTGCGCCTCGAGCAGCTGGCCGAGGGTGCCGGAGTCGAGCAGCGGGACGTCGCCCGCGACGACGACGACGGGCCCCTCGAGCTGGCCCTCCTCGCGGTCGTCGGCCAGGCCGGCGCGCACCTTGTCGGCGTGCGCGGCGCCGTCGAGCACCGTCAGCGCGCAGCGGACCGCGCGCCCCGTGCCGGGGATCTCGTCCTGGTCGGCGACGAGCACGCCGGGCAGCAGCTCGCGGGCGTGCGCGGCGACCTTCTCGCGGTCGTGGCGCACGACGACGCACACCCGCTCCGGCTCCAGTTCGGTCGCCGTGGTGAGGACGTGGCCCAGCAGCGAGCGGCCGGCCAGCGTGTGCAGCACCTTCGGGGTCGCCGAGCGCATCCGGGTGCCCTCGCCTGCGGCGAGGACGACGACGGCGGCTGGCCGGGCAGTGGTCAACACGGACTCCCGTCGATCGACTGGGCTGCCCCGCGTCCGGGTCCCGGGCGTGGGGGCACGGAGCGCGGAGCGTGGAGCGCGGGGACACTCTACCGTCGCCGGGGCCCACGTCCTGCCGGGTCACGGGTCCCGGGGCGCCCGCCGCACGGGGCTCCGCCCCCAGGATTCGAACCTGGACCGCAAGGCTCCAAAGGCCTGCGTGCTGCCGTTACACCAGGGCGGACCGCGTCCGGGCGCGGCCCAGTGTGCCAGCCCGGCACGGCATGATGGGCGGGTGACCTCCACCGGGAAGCGTCCCGCCCGTGCCCGCATGACCGCCTCGCAGCGCCGCGCGCAGCTGCTCGAGGTGTCGCGTCGCCTGTTCGCGGAGAAGGGCTTCGAGGGCACCAGCGTGGAGGAGATCGCCGCCCGCGCCGAGGTGTCCAAGCCCGTCGTGTACGAGCACTTCGGGGGCAAGGAGGGCATCTACGCCGTCGTCGTCGACCGCGAGGTCGAGGCGCTCACGCAGGCCCTCATCGGGGCGCTCGAGCGTGGCGGGCACCCGCAGGTGCTCGTGGAGCGCACCGCGCTCGCGCTCCTCGACTACATCGAGGCGAACACGGACGGCTTCCGGATCCTCGTGCGCGACTCCCCCGTCGCGCAGGCGACCGGCACGTTCTCGAGCCTCATCGGCGACGTCGCGATGCAGGTCGAGCACCTGCTCGCCGAGCAGTTCACGCACCGCGGCCTGGACCCGCGCACGGCGCCGATCTACGCGCAGATGCTCGTCGGCATGGTGGCGCTGACCGGCCAGTACTGGCTGGACGCGCGCAGCCCCAAGAAGGCCGACGTCGCCGCGCACCTGGTCAACCTTGCCTGGAACGGCCTGTCGGGCCTGCAGAAGAAGCCGAAGCTCCGCGGGGAGGGCGAACGCCGGTGATCGACGAGGTGGACCGGATCGTCGAGGCGTGGCGGCGCGAGCGCCCCGACCTCGACGTCGCCCCCCTGTCCGTGCTCTCGCGGGTGACCCGGCTGGCCCGGCACCTCGACCTCGCCCGTCGGTCGGCGTTCGCGCGGCACCAGCTCGAGGTGTGGGAGTTCGACGTGCTGTCCGCGCTGCGCCGCGCGGGCGAGCCCTACCAGCTCTCCCCCGGCACGCTCGTCGCCCAGACCCTCGTGACGAGCGGCACGATGACCAACCGCATCGACCGGCTCGCCGAGCGGGGCCTCGTCGAGCGCCTGCCCGCGCCGGGCGACCGCCGGGGGGTGCTCGTGCACCTGACCGACGAGGGCCGCGCCCGGGTCGACGCCGCCATGGAGGACCTGCTGCGCGTCGAGGGCGACCTGCTCTCCGGCCTGGGCGCCGACGAGCGGACCACGCTCGCCGACCTCCTGCGCGTCGTCGTCGCGCCCTTCGAGTCCTGACGGCCCGGGCGCCGGGGCGCCCTCAGGCGCCGGGGCCGACCACGCGCGCCCCGGGCACCGGCCCGGTCGCGTGCCGGACGTCGTCGACGACGCCCGCGGAGCGCAGCGCCCGGCCGATCTCGCCCGCGTGCCCGGCGTCCCGCGCCAGGGCCACGACCGTCGGACCGGACCCGCTCACGACGACGCCGAGCGCCCCCGCGTCCTCGGCGACCGCGAGCGTCTCGGCGAGCTCGGGCGCGAGCTCGAGCGCGGCGTGCTGCAGGTCGTTGGTCAGCGCGGCGCCGACCCCCGCGACGTCGCCCGCGAGGAGCGCGCGCAGCAGCGCGTCGTCGATCTCGGGCTCGGCGGGCGCGGCCTCACCGACGACCTCGTCGTAGGCGGCGTACACCTCGGCGGTGGAGAGCCCCCGCGTGCGCAGCCCGACGGTCCAGTGGTACGTGCCGCGGCTGAGCACCGGGCTGAGCAGGTGCCCCCGCCCCCGCCCGACGGCGGTCTGCCCGTGCAGCGCGAACGGCACGTCCGAGCCGAGCTCGGCGGCCAGCTCGGCCAGCTCCTCGCGCCCGAGCCCGGTGCCCCACAGGGCGTCGCACGCGACGAGCGTGGCCGCGGCGTCGGCGGACCCGCCCGCCATGCCGCCCGCGACCGGGACGTCCTTGTGGATCGCCAGGTGCACGCCGTCGCTCACGCCCGTCGCCTCGGCGAGGAGGAGGGCAGCGCGCACGGCCAGGTTGGAGGCGTCGGTCGGGACGGCGTCGGCCATCGCGCCCGTGACGCTCACGGTGACGTCCTCGGCGGGGCTCGCGACGACCTCCTCGACGAGGGACACGGCCTGGAACACCGTCGCGAGGGGGTGGTACCCGTCCGCCTGCCGCCGGCCCACCGCGAGCGACAGGTTGACCTTGCCGGGGGCGCGGACGCGGACGCTCATCGGTCCACTGTGTCAGGTCCGGGGCCCGGGCGGGGGCCCGTCACGGGCGCACCGCGCACGACGGCGAGCTGCTCGGCGACGCGCGCGAAGTCCGCGACGCCCAGCCGCTCGCCGCGCAGCGCGGGGTCGACGCCGGCGGCGACGAGCGCGCACTCGGCCGCCTCCCCGGAGCCCGCCAGGTGCGCGAGCGCGGCCCGCACGGTCTTGCGCCGCTGCGCGAACGCGGCGTCGACGACGGCGAACACCTCCTCGCGCGAGGCGGTCGTCGCGGGCGGGTCGCCCCGGGTGAGGGCGACGAGCGCGGAGTCGACGCGCGGCACGGGCCAGAACACCGCGCGGCCCACCGAGCCCGCGCGCCTGGCCTCGCCGTACCAGGCGGCCTTCACCGACGGCACGCCGTAGGTGCGCGAGCCCGGCGGGGCGACGAGCCGGTCGGCGACCTCGGCCTGGACCATGACGAGCACGCGCTCGAGCGAGCCGAAGCGGGCCAGGAGCGTGAGCAGCACCGGGACCGCGACGTTGTAGGGCAGGTTGGCGACGAGCGCCGTCGGCGGCCCCGGCAGCTCGGTGACCTGGAGCGCGTCCGCCGTGACGACCGTGAGCCGGTCGGCGGCGTCCGGCGCGAGGGCCGCCACCGTCTCGGGCAGGGCCCGCGCGAGCACGGGGTCGATCTCCACGGCCGCGACGTGCGCGCCCGCCTCGAGCAGGCCGAGCGTGAGCGAGCCGAGCCCCGGGCCGACCTCGACGACGTGCTCGCCGGGCCGCACGCCCGCGGTGCGCACGATGCGCCGGATGGTCCCGGCGTCGACGACGAAGTTCTGCCCGCGGGACTTGGTCGGGCGGACGCCGAGGCGCTCGGCCAGGTCGCGGACCTGGGCGGGTCCGAGCAGCGCGTCCGTCATGCCCGCCAGCGTAGGGCGGAGCGCGGGCCCCGGGCGTCGTCGCCCGGGGCCCGCGCACCGGTCGCCGACCGGGGCCGGCGGATCAGGGCCCCGCCGACCGGTCGGCTCGAGGGCCCGCCGATCGGCGTCGGCCGGTCAGAGCAGGCCGAGCTTGCGCGCGCAGGCGGGCCACTGACCCCACCCCGAGCGCGCCTGCAGCGCCTGCGCCCGCTCCAGCTGCTCGCCGGGGGATGCCTCGGACGGCAGGCCGCTGCCGCCCATCGCGCGCCACGTCGGGAGCGAGAACTGGAACAGGCCGTAGTACAGGCCGTTCGCGGAGACCGCGGCGGGGTTGCCGCCCGACTCGCACTGCGCGAGCGCGTCCCACACGCCGCCGCCGACGGAGACGGCGGCGCCGCCGGTCGACGTCGCCACCGGCCGGGCGCGCGTGCCCTCGGCCACCACGGCGTCGACCGGGGCTCGGGTGACCTGCTCGTCGAGCAGGCGGCGGGACTCCTCGACGCCGTCCACGCGCACCACGCGGTGCACGCTGGTCAGCTCGCCGGGGACGCCCTCGGTCACGGTGCGGGACTGGCCGCGGTAGAGCTCGGCGCTCGCCTGGGTCACCGTGGCGAACGGGATCTCGCTCGTGACGGTCTCCTCCGCCACCTCCACGCGCTGCACGACGACGACCAGCGCGCCCCGCCCGAGGGCGGGGGTCACGGTCACGCGGTCGTGCTCGCCCAGCGTCACGCCGAGGCGGTCGAGGACCTCGGCCAGGCCGAGGGAGCCGTCGCCGACGCGCTCGGTGCGCCCGTCGACGAGCACCTCCACCGGGCCGGACGTGCGCAGGCGCAACGACAGGTCGGCGCGGGCGCCGCCCGACGAGCGGGAGGCGACGAGGCGGACGTCGTCGCCGCGGTCCGCGAGCGTGGCCAGGGCCTCGTCCGCGGTGAGCGCCGTCGTCCAGACGGTCGTCTCCTCGCCGTCGGAGAGGACGGTGAGGGCCCGCGCGTGGCGCACGACCACCTCGTCGCCCGAGCGGAGCTCGGCGTCGACGTCGGGGGCAACCACGTCGCGCGTGGCGAGCTCGACGCCGGCCTCCTCGAGGAGTCCGGAGACGCTGCCCGCGAAGGTCGCGACCTGGCGGGTCTCGCCGTCGACGTCGAGCGTGACGGTCTTGTGCGCGCGGGCCACCGCGACGGAGCCGGTGACGAGCACCGCAGCCACCGTGGCGAGGGCGGAGAGGCGGACGACGCGGCGGCGCGCGGCGGCGCCGGGCGCCGTGCCGGTCGTGGCGGTGGAGGTGGGGTCGGCCTGCTGGGGCCGGCGGGTGACGCGGCCGCGGGCGGCGTCGAGGGCACGGCGGAAGGGGGTGAGGGTCACGGAGTTCCTGTGGTCGGTCGTCCCGGGCACGGGGGCGAGGCGCGGAGCTGAGCCGCGCGGAAGGAGGGATGGCCCCGATCCCGGCCGTCAGGGCCGGCCCGCACCCTCGGGGCCCGACCCACCGCCCTCAGCCGGCGGCCAGGGAGCGGCCGGGCGTCGAGAGCGACAAGCGACCGTAACCCATTCGTGACCGAGGTCCAAACGGGGCGACGGGGACGAGACGCCCACGACCGCGACGTCGGGCGCCGTGGCCGGGGCGCACGCGGGGACCCGTGAGAAGCGCCGGCGGGACGGCGTCAGTACCAGCCGCGGCCCTGGAAGAACGCCCAGGCGCCGCACGGGGTGCCGTAGCGGTCGGCGATGTAGCCGAGGCCCCAGGTGATCTGCGTCGCGGGGTTGGTCTGCCAGTCGGCGCCCGCCGAGGCCATCTTCGAGCCGGGCAGCGCCTGCGGGATGCCGTAGGCCCCTGACCTGGTGTTCGCCGCGTCGACGCGCCAGCCGCTCTCGCGCGTCCACAGGGCGTCGAGGCAGGCGAACTCGTTCTCGTCCCAGCCGCGTGCGAGCACCATCTCCAGGCCGATCGCACGCGCCGTGCCCGGCTCGACCGCGGCGACCGCGGGCGGGGTGAACGTGCCGACCCGCACGACCTGGTTGACCGGCTGCGTGACGACGGCCTCGGCGAGGATCGTCCGGCCGAGCTCGATGCCGCCGGACTCGTACGAGAGGTACGTCACGACGGTCGTGCCGGGCCGCCCGACGGTCGAGACGACCTCGCGTCCCCGGGTCAGCGTCGGGTCCTCGACGCGCTCGACGGCGTACGGCTGGATCACCGTCTCGGTCCGGGTGACGCCCTCGACGCGCGTGATGAGGATCGCCAGCCCGTCCACGGCGGCCGCGTCGAGCGGGACGGACACGAGGTCGTACTCGCCCAGGACGACGCCCATCCCGAGCAGGACCTCGCGCACGGTCGGGGCGGTGGTGTCCACGGCGACGGTGCGACCGTCCACGTGCACGTGCACGGTCTTGGTGGTCGACAGCCGCAGCACGTCGCGGCCCATCTCGGACGAGCGCGACGCGGACGCGCGCACCTCGCCGCGCAGGTTCATCTCGGCGATGAGGTCCTCGACCGTCTGCGCCGTGGTCCACACGGTCCGCCGCCGGCCGTCGATCTCGACGACGACCTCGCGGGCGCGCCGGACGACGATCTCGGTCCCGTCGGCGGCGAGCGCGGCGGGCTCGGGCGCGACGAGGTCGCGCTCGCCCACCTCGACCCCGGCGGCGTCCAGGACGTCGCCGACGGTGCGGCCGAACGCCGAGACCGTGGAGACCTCGCCGTCGACGTCGAGGGTGACGGTCTTGTGCAGCGTGGCGAACGCCGTCGTGCCGCCGACCACCATCGCCAGCACGGCCGCCTGTGCACCGAGCCGGACGCGCTCCCGGCGCTGCGGCGGCGCGACCCTGCGACCTGACACCTGGCTCCAGACCTCGGCTGACACGACCGTCGGCGCCCCGAGAGGGCGGCCGACCGGACCGACGGTAACGGAAGGGACACGGCCAGGGGTAGTCGATCGTCCCGGACCGGACGGGTGAACGGCGTCCGGCCGGGTGCCGGCCGGATCGGCCCCCGGCCGCGTCACCAGGGCCCGTACAGGTCCTCCGACGTCGCCGACACCGCCGCGCACAGCTGCGCGAGCCCGACGCCGAGCTCGGCCGCCACCGCGCGCGCCGTGGCCGCCACGAGGTAGGGGGCGTTCGGGCGGCCGCGGTGCGGGTGCGGCGCGAGGTAGGGGGCGTCCGACTCGAGCAGCAGGCGGTCGAGCGGCACCTCGTGCAGGGCCGCGCGCAGGTCGCGCGCCGAGGAGAACGTCACCGAGCCCGAGAACGACAGGTACCAGCCCTGGTCGACGCAGCGCCGGGCGAGCTCGGCGTCCCCGGAGAAGCAGTGGAACACCGTGCGCTCGGGGGCGCCGTCGCGCTCGAGCACCTCGAGCACGGCGGCGTGCGCGTCGCGGTCGTGGATCTGCAGGGGCAGCCCGAGCTCCTTGGCGAGCGCGACGTGCGCCCGGAACGCCTCGACCTGGACCGCGCGCCCGCGCTCGCCCGCCCGGAAGTGGTCCAGGCCGGTCTCGCCGATCGCGCGGATGCGCGGCTCGGCGCGGGCGGCCGCCGCGACGGCCGCGATCGCCTCGTCGAGCGGGACCTCGTGGTGCGGCCGCGGGTCGGGGTCCAGGCCGTCGGGCGCCACCTCCCGCACCCCGGCGTGCAGCACCGCCTCGTTCGGGTGGATCGCGACGGCGCCCAGCACCGCCGGGTGCGCGCGCACGGCCTCGACGGTCCAGGCCACCGCGGGCAGGTCGCAGCCCACGGTGACGACGCGGTCGACGCCGGCGCGCGCGGCCCGCGCGAGGACGTCGGCCACGGCGAGCGCGGCGGGCGAGGCGGCGCCGTCGGGCACCGCCCGCTCCCCGGCCGGGCCGTGGGCGTCGGGCAGGGCACACCGGCGCCACCCCGCGGCGTCGGTCTCCGCGAGGACCGCGTCGAGGTGCGTGTGGCCGTCGACGACCGGGTGCGGCACCGGCTCGGGGTCGTCGGGCCAGCTGGTGTCCCGCGGGCGACGGGCCACTCAGCCCTCCCCGGCGGCGCCCCGCAGGCGGTCGAGCTCGTCCTGCACCACCGAGTCGTCGAGCTTGGCGAAGACCGGCGTCGGCCTGGCGATCGGCGTCCCGACGACGACGGGGCGCGACTCCCAGCGCGGCGTGGCCGAGTAGTCGCCCGTGATGATCGGGTAGGTCTCCAGGCCCGCGCCGTGCCCGGGGTCGAGCTCGGTCACGTGCTCGACGCGCGGCATCGGCATGAACTCGCCCTCGCCGCCGAGCACCTGGTGGACCTTGTTCGCCGAGTGCGGCAGGAACGGCGCCAGGAGCGTGTTGCAGTCGCTCACGCACTGCGCCGCGACGTGCAGGACCGTGCCGAGGCGCTCGCGCTGCGACGGGTCCTTCATCTTGTACGGCTCGGTCACCGACAGGTACTTGTTCACCTCGCCGACGACGCGCATGGCCTCGGCGATCGCCGCGCGCTGGCGGTGGCGGGAGATGAGGCCACCGACGGTGTCGAAACCGCCGCGGACGGTCGCCAGCACGGCCTCGTCGACGTGCTCGAGCGCGCCCGCCGCGGGGATCTCGCCGAAGTTCTTCGCGATCATCGCCGCGGTGCGGTTGACGAGGTTGCCCCAGCCCGCGACGAGCTCGGAGTTGGTGCGCTGGACGAACTCCGCCCAGGTGAAGTCGGTGTCGGAGGTCTCGGGGCCGGCCGCGCAGATGAAGTAGCGCAGGGCGTCCGGCTGGTAGCGGGCGAGCACGTCGCCGACGTAGATGACCACGCCGCGCGAGGAGGAGAACTGCTTGCCCTCCATGGTGAGGAACTCGCTCGAGACGACCTCGGTGGGCAGGTTGAGGACCCCGTACTCGCCGGGCTCGCCGCCGCGGGAGCCCTGGCCGTTGTAGGCGAGCAGCTCCGCGGGCCAGATCTGCGAGTGGAAGACGATGTTGTCCTTGCCCATGAAGTAGTAGGACAGGGCCTCCGGGTCGTTCCACCACTCGCGCCAGCGCTCGGGCTCGCCCAGGCGGCGCGCCCACTCGATCGACGCCGACAGGTAGCCGATCACGGCGTCGAACCACACGTACAGGCGCTTGGTCGGCTGGTCGCGCCACCCGTCGAGCGGGATCGGGATGCCCCAGTCGATGTCGCGCGTCATCGCGCGCGGGCGGATGTCCTCGAGGATGTTCTTGGAGAACCTGATGACGTTCGGGCGCCACAGGCCGGTGGCCTCGCGTCCGTCGAGCCACGCGCCGAGGGCCTCCGCGAGCGCGGGCAGGTCGAGGAAGAAGTGCTCGGTCTCGACGAACGTCGGCGTCTCGCCGTTGATCTTGCTGCGCGGGTCGACGAGGTCCGTCGGGTCGAGCTGGTTGCCGCAGTTGTCGCACTGGTCGCCGCGCGCGTCCGGGTAGCCGCAGATGGGACAGGTGCCCTCGATGTAGCGGTCCGGGAGCGTGCGCCCGGTCGACGGGCTGATCGCCGCCTGCGTCGTGCGCTCGACCATGTAGCCGTTGCGGTGGACCGTGGTGAAGAGCTCCTGCACGGTCCGGTAGTGGTTGCCCGTCGTCGTGCGCGTGAACAGGTCGTAGGACAGGCCGAGGTCGACGAGGTCCTTGACGATGATCGCGTTGTTCTTGTCCGCGAGCTCCTTCGCGGACACGCCCTCCTTGTCCGCCTGGACGAGGATCGGCGTCCCGTGCTCGTCCGTGCCGGACACCATGAGGACGTCGTGGCCCGCCATCCGCATGTACCTGCTGAAGACGTCGGAGGGGACGCCGAAGCCGGCGACGTGTCCGATGTGGCGGGGGCCGTTGGCGTAGGGCCAGGCGACCGCCGAGAGGATGTGGGCCATGGGCATCGATCCTAGTGAGACGCGCGTCGGGCCCACACGACCCGGGCCGCCCACGTCACCCGCCCAGCCACCTCCGTCGCCCGGCGTCCCTCCCCGGCTGCGCGTCCAGGATCACGGCGGGAGCGGCGGCTCACGGCGGCAGGAGGCGCAGGAGCTGGTCGTCGCCCGGGCGCGGGTCGCCGCGGCCGTCGGTGTTGTTCGTCAGGAGCCACAGCGCGCCGTCGGGCCCGATCTCCGCGGCGCGCAGACGGCCCAGCTCCCGCACGAAGAGCGCCGACGGCGTCCCCACGCCGTCGGGCGTCAGCGGCACCACCCACAGCCGCTCGCCACGCAGCGCCGCCACGTACACGGCGCACTCGCCCACGGCGACCCCGCTCGGCGACGCCTCCGACGTGCGCCACGTGACGAGCGGCTCGACGTACGCCCCTGCGCCGCCGGCGCCCTCGACCTGCGGCCAGCCGTAGTTGCCGCCGGGCACGACGAGGTTGAGCTCGTCCCAGGTGTTCTGCCCGAACTCGCTCGCGATCATCCGACCGTCGGCGGTCCAGCCGATGCCCTGCACGTTCCGATGCCCGAGGCTCCACACCGGGCTCCCCTCGACCGGGTTGCCCGGTGCGGGCGCGCCGTCGGGCGTCAGGCGCAGGATCTTCCCGGCGAGCGAGCCGGGGTCCTGCGACGCCGGGCGCACCGCCGCGTCGCCGGTGGTGACGTAGAGCATGCCGTCCGGGCCGAACGCGAGCCGCCCGCCGTTGTGGTTGCCCGCCGCGGGGATGCCGGTGAGCACCGGCTCGAGCGGGCCGAGCGCGCCCGCCACCGGGTCGAGCACCGCGCGCACCACCTCGTTGCCGCCCGCCGCCGTCCGGTACAGGTAGACGAAGCCGTCCTCGGCGTGGTCCGGGGAGACGGCGACGCCGAGCAGCCCGCCCTCGCCCCCGGTCCGCGTGCCCGACGCCAGCTCCTCCGCGCCCGGGCCGCCGAGCGGGCGCACGCCGTCGGCGTCGAGCAGGAGCACCTGCGCCTGGTCGCGCAGCGTGACGAGCACCGCGCCGGACGGCAGGAACGCCAGGCCCCACGGCGCGTCGAGCCCGGTGAGCACCGGGGTGGGCGTCGCGGTGGCCTCGCCGAGCACGGGCGGGGCGGGCAGGAGCGGCGGCGTCGGCGTCGGCGGCGCGGTGCGCGTGGCGGGGGGCGTCGCGGGGACCGACACGACCGACGGCGTCGGCTCGGGCACGGTGCCCGCGCACCCCGCGAGGACGGCCCCGAGGACGACGGCGCCGACGACGGCGCCCGGGCGCGCGGGCAGGGCGGTGCGCCGCAGGGTGCCCGCCCGGACGCGCATGCGGCCAGCGTCGCCCGGGCCCGGCTGCGCCGCAAGGCCGGGCCCGGCCTACGCTCGTGACGTGAGCACCTCGACCGACACCCCCACGCCCGACGCCGGCGCCCGACGCCGCGCCCTGCTCGTCGTGGACGTCCAGCCGACCTTCTGCGAGGGCGGCGCGCTGGCCGTCGCCGGCGGGAACGCGGTCGCCGAGGCGGTCGCGGAGTTCGCGCGGACCCACCGCGACGCGTACGCGCTCGTCGCGACGACGCAGGACTGGCACGTCGACCCCGGCGACCACTTCAGCGACACCCCGGACTACGTCGACACGTGGCCCCCGCACGGCGTGGCCGGCACGCCCGAGGCCGAGCTCCACCCCGCGCTCGCCGACCTGGACCCCGACGTCAGCGTGAAGAAGGGCGAGTACCAGGCGGCCTACTCGGGGTTCGAGGGCGTCGACCCGTCGGGGCGCGACCTCGCCACGGTGCTGCGCGAGGCCGGGATCACCGACGTCGACGTCGTCGGCATCGCCGAGTCCCACTGCGTGAAGGCCACGACGCTCGACGCGCTCGCCCTCGGCCTGCGCGCGAGGGTGCTCACCGACCTCACGGTGCCCGTGAGCCCCGAGCTGGGCGAGAAGGCCCGCGCGGAGATGGCCGCCGCCGGGGCCGAGCTCGTCCCGTCGGCCGAGGCCTTCTAGGCCCCGGGCCCCTCGCCGCGTCCCGCCCGGTCGCCGGGGCCGGACCGGTCACCCGCGCCGGCGGGCCACCGCGGCGTCGTACAGCTCGCGCTTGGGCGCGCCCGTGCGCGCCGCGACCTGCGCGACCGCGTCCTTGAGGCGCGTGCCGGTGTCCGCGAGCGCGAGCACCTCCCCCACCAGGCTCGCGACGTCGGCCGTGCGGGGCGCGGGCGCGCCGCCGACGACGACGACGACCTCGCCGCGCACCTCGCCCGCCGCGGCCCAGTCGGCGAGCTCGGCGAGCGTGCCGCGCCGCACCTCCTCGTAGGTCTTGGTCAGCTCGCGGCAGACGGCGGCCGGCCGGTCCGGCCCGAGCCCGGCGGCGAGCGCGCCGAGGGCGGCGGCCAGCCGGTGCGGCGCCTCGAAGAGCACCATCGTGCGCCGCTCGCCCGCCAGCTCGGCCACCGCGCGCTCGCGCTCGCCCGCCTTGCGTGGCAGGAAGCCCTCGAACGTGAAGCGGTCGGTCGGCAGGCCGGAGACCGCGAGCGCCGCGAGCACCGCGCTCGGGCCCGGGGCCACGGTCACGGGCAGGCCCTCGGCGGCGGCGGCCCGCACGAGCGCGAAGCCCGGGTCGGAGACGGTGGGCATCCCGGCGTCGGACACCACGAGGACCGTGCCGCCGTCCCGCACGACGGCGAGCAGGTCGGCCACGCGCTCGGCCTCGTTGTGCTCGTGGTGGCTCACGAGCCGCCCCGTGGGCGTGACGCCGAGGCGCCGGGCGAGCGCGAGCACGCGGCGGGTGTCCTCGGCCGCGACGACGTCGGCGTCGGCCAGCAGCGCGCGCAGCCGGGGCGAGGCGTCGTCGGGGTTGCCGATGGGCGTCGCCGCCAGGACGACGCGGCCCGTGGTCATGACGGCCAGGCTAGCGAGCGGCGGCCGGGCCTACGATGACGGCCGTGACGACCGCCGATCGGGCCGCGACGCCACGCCGGCGGTGGCTCGACGCACTCGAGCGCGGTGCGGGCTGGCCCGCGACCCTCGCGGTCACCGCCGTCGCCGCCCTCCTCCGCCTGCCCGCGCTGGACCGGCCGAGCGTGCTGGTCTTCGACGAGACGTACTACGTCAAGGACGGCTGGACGCTCGCGACGCTCGGCTTCGAGGCCCGCTGGCCGGAGGAGCCGAACCCGGCGTTCGAGGCCGGGCTGTACGACAGCCACCTGGGCACGGCGGCGTTCGTCGTGCACCCGCCCGTGGGCAAGTGGGTCATCGGGGCGGGCATGCGCCTGCTCGGCGGCGACGACCGGGTGGGCTGGCGCCTCGGCGTCGCGCTCGCGGGCCTGCTCCTCGTGCTGCTCGTGGTGCGGGTCGGGCGGCGCCTCACCGGCTCGACCGCGCTCGGCGCGCTCGCGGGGCTGCTGGTCGCGCTCGACGGCCTCGCGATCGCGCTGTCCCGCACGGCGCTCCTCGACGGGATCCTGGCGGTGCTCGTCGTGGCCGCCTTCGGCGCGCTGCTCGTGGACCGGGACCGCGCCGCGGCCACGCTGCTCGAGCGCCTGCCCCCGCCGGTCGACGTCGGCGGTCCGCCGGACCCGGGTGCGCACGCGGCCGCGGCCGCCCCGGTGTCCCCCGCCGACCCGGCCGACCCGCGCGCGGGGCTCGGCCCGGGCCTCGGCCTGCGCCCGTGGCGGCTGCTCGCGGGCGTGCTGCTCGGCCTCGCGGTGGGCACCAAGTGGTCGGGGCTGTGGTTCGTCGCGGCGTTCGGGCTGCTCTCGGTCGGCTGGGACGCCGCGGCGCGGTACCGGGCGGGGATCCGGCGCTGGTGGCAGGGCGCGCTGCTGCGCGACGCCCCGCCCGCGTTCGCCTCCCTCGTCCTCCTCGCCGCGGCCGTCTACACGGCCTCGTGGGCGTCGTGGTTCGCGACGCCGGGCGCCTACGGGCGGCAGTGGGCGGCCGGGCTGCCCGGCGGGAACGGGGTCACGGACGCGGTCGCCTCGTGGCTGCACTACCACGGCCAGATCTGGAGCTTCCACACCAGCCTCACGGCCGACCACGCCTACCGCTCCTACCCGATCGGCTGGCTGGTCCAGTGGCGCCCGACGTCGTTCCTCTACGAGTCGCCCGAGCCGGCCGCGGCGTGGTGCGGCGCGGAGCGCTGCTCGCAGGCGGTCACCTCGCTCGGCAACCCGTTCGTGTGGTGGGCCGGCACCGCGGCCCTCGTCGCCGCCGTCGGGCTCCTGCTGCTGCGGCGCCGGGCCGCGCGACCCGCGGTCGTCGTGCCGCTGCTCGTCGCGGTGGCGGCGGGCTGGCTGCCGTGGTTCCTCTACCCCGAGCGCCCGGTGTTCACGTTCTACGCGATCGTGATCCTGCCGTTCCTCGCGCTCCTCGTGGCCTGGGCCGTCGGCGCCCTGGTGGCGTGGGCGCGCGAGGACGAGGTGCGCGCGCGGACCACCTGGACGGTGCTCGCGGTCGCCGCGGTGCTCGTCGTCGCGGCAGCGGTCTTCTTCCTGCCGGTGTGGACCGGGCAGGTCATCACGTTCCGGGGCTGGCAGCTGCGCCAGTGGCTGCCGACCTGGGTCTAGCCCGGCCGCGCTCACCCCCGCGGCTACGCTGCGGTCCGTGGGACGGACGGGCGCCGCCGGCGGGGACGAGCCGCTCGACGCGGACCTCGTCGCCGAGCTGCGTGACGAGGTCGCCCGCCGCCTGCCCGACGACGTCGCGATCCGCGCCACCGCCGACGGGTTCGCCGTCGGCTACCCCGAGCCGCTCGTCGTGCCCGGGCCCGACGGCACGAACGCGACCACCCTGTGGGCGCACGTCGCGTGCGACCCCACCACGCTGACCTTCCGCATCACGGACGTCGTCAGGACCGCGCAGTCGGCACCCGTCGACACCGCTCTCGGCCGCAGCGTCGCCGTGCAGCGCGGCCGGATGGTCGGTGACCGCCGTGTGCGCGAGCACGGGACGCTCCCCGACGGGACGCGCGGCGTCGTCCGCGAGCAGGTGCACAGCCCGCGGCTCCTCCACGCCGCGGTGCGCGAGCCGGCCGCCGCCCTCGGCTGGCAGGAGCGCCAGCCGGTCTCCGCGGTCGTCGGCAAGGTCGTGGGGATCACCGCCGGCGCGGGCGTCGTCCTCTCGGGCCTCGTGATCGCGGCGCTGGCGCTGGCCGGCCGCCTGGGCTGACGCGCCGGCCCCGGGTCAGGGTGCGTTCGGCTCCCCGATCGGCGCTTCCTCCAGCGCCTCCTGGTACCAGGGCAGGCCGAGCGCGTCCCAGCGCGGTCCCAGGTGCCGCATGCGCGCCCGGAAGCCCGCCCAGTCGCGGCGCTCGGGCAGCGACCACGCGAGCTCGGCGACCGCGGCCAGGCGCGGCAGCAGGAGCATGTACAGCTCGCGCGCGGTCCGGATGTTCTCGGTCCACACGGCCGCCTCGACGCCCGCGATCCGGTCCACCGGCACGGGGAGCGCGTCGGCGGGCTCCCAGTCGTACGCGTGGCGCAGCGAGATGTACCCGGCCCAGTCACCGCCCGCCGGGGTCTCGGCGTCGTACTTCATGTCGAGGTACACCCGCGAGGCCGGCGAGAGGACGATCCGGGCGCCCGCCGCGGCGGCGGCCGCGAGCGTGCCCGCGTTCTCCCGGTCGTCCCAGTACTGCAGGTGCGAGCCCGGGGGCAGCGGCGCGCGGGCCGCCTCCTGCCACGCCACGACGCGCTTGCCGGCGCGGGCGACGACGCCCGCGGCGTGCCCGACGAGCCGGTCGTACTCGGCGGCGTGCATGGTCAGCGCCTCGTCGCCGCCGATGTGCAGGAACGGCCCGGGCGTCGCGGCGGCGAGGTCGCCGAGGACGTCGGTGACGAACGGGATCGTGTCGGGCAGCTCCGCGTGCAGGCGCGAGAAGCCGACGGCGGTGCCCGTGTAGACGGGGTTCGGCTCGCCGGTCGGGGTGAGGCTGCCGTAGGCGTGCTGGGCGGCGTTGACGTGCCCGGGCAGGTCGATCTCGGGGACGACGGTGATCCCGCGGGCCGCGGCGTACGTCACGACGGACTGGTAGTCGGCGAGCGTGAGGTACCCGCCGGGGTCGGCGTCGACCGCCGTCGCGCCCGACACCCGGGTCAGGTCCGGCCGCGACGGGATCTCGATGCGCCAGCCCTGGTCGTCCGACAGGTGCAGGTGCAGCGTGTTCATCCGCAGCGTGAAGAGCACGCCGACGACGTCCCGCAGCACCTCGGGCCCGAAGAAGTGCCGAGCGACGTCGAGGCTGAGCCCGCGCCAGGCGAACCGCGGGTGGTCGACGACGAGCACGGGCGGCACGCTCGCCTCGCCCTCGCGGAGCACGACGAGCTGCTCGAGCGCGGCCAGCCCGCGCAGGAGGCCGCGCGTGTCGAGGGCGGTCACGACGACGCTGTCGGCGTCGACCTCGAGCCGGTACGCCTCGACGGCCAGCTCGGGGCTGAGCGTGGCCGGCACGGGCAGGCGCGCCGGGTCGGTGACGAGCCGCAGCACGACCGACCCCAGGCCGCCCTCGTCGCCGGGGACGACCTCGACGGCGGCGTCGAACAGGTCACCGATGCGCTGGGCGAGCAGCACCCCCGTGGCGACCGCGTCGGGGTCGTCGCCGACGACGACCCGCGTCGTCCGGGTCAGGCGGAAGGGCCGCCCCGCCCGGGCCTCCCCGTGCACGGGGGCCGGGACGATGGGCACTCCAGCCACGTGTCGGCCCTCCTCGGTCGGCAGCCCCCTGCCTCACGTGCCGCCAGGCTATCGAGGGACGAACCGCGCGTCGCGGCACGCGAGGGGACCGGCGCGCCCCGCCGGTGCGACGGGGTCAAGTCCCTGGATGTGGTGTAGCGCTTCGGCGTGATCCGGTGCTGGTCAGGCGGTGAGGGCCAGGGGCTGGTCGACCTCCTCGGGGTCGGTGGTGGTGATCAGGTTGAGGCGGGCGCGGTGCAGGACGTCGGGGGCGAGG